>QMCE01000256.1_pt1 | contig 74410 bp, 58 predicted proteins | sample 1821851 | NCBI WGS metagenome assembly QMCE01 (sample SAMN09453174, study PRJNA476694) | Termite gut metagenome, whole genome shotgun sequencing project. | isolation source: worker | host: Odontotermes sp. | place: South Africa:Pretoria | collected 2016-01-28
TTATCCGCAAAAATCACAGCCTGAAACTGCGGTACGGGGTCACACCAATAGTCACCATCGTACTTGTGCAGGTTGTCATTGACAACCATGTTGACCAAGAGGGGGCTGTACAGTTTTTCTGTGATCAGCCCGCCGTTTTCATTGTTATCCGCCATATCCGCCACCTACAGTTCCAGCCCGGCCTTGCCCTTGGCGGCCTTGGCCGGGGCGGGCTTTTCCTTGGCCTCCCGCTTGCCGTCCCGTAGCTTATCCACCGTGGAAGCCTTGTCCTTATCGGGCGGCGCCTTCTCTTTTTCCAGGGCATAGGCCCCCAAAATCGCGTCGTTCAGCAGTTTGCGCATCTCCGCTGTCACGGGGAAACAGATATCCCGGTATTCGCCCTTGGCATCCTTCACCTGGGGCATGGCGACGAACAGGCCCTTCTCGCTGTTCACCACGCGGATATTGTTCACCGCGAAGATATCGTCAATGGTCACGCTGGCGAACGCGACCACGCTGCCCTTGGGCTGGGCGATGGGGTAGGCGCGCACTTCCAGTTTTACGGTCTTATCAGTTTCAGCCATGGTGTTTTTCCTCCGAAGATGTTCATATTTGATATCGTAAATCGTGCCGCGCACCTCAAAGATCAGTGCGCCTGAAATATGCCCTTGGACAGCGAACCCGTCTTGAAAAGCGCGAAGCAGAGCAGAAGCGTGTAGCCCGCCGTGCCCCATATCGCCGCGTGGACGCTGTCCGGGTGAGGATGAGGAAGCCCTGGAACGCCAGCGCGAACAGGGTCTTCAGGTAGTTGTTGCCAATGCTGCCCCATTCTCAAGTGCAGGTATGGCCCATCGCGTTGGTTAGTAAGACGTATTGTACGGATTAATTCTGCGCGATGCGTCCACTCCCCCCATACCTTTTGCTGGTTGATGATTTGCCGTTATTGTGGTAACCTATTTTTAGATGTTTACCGTATGAATGAACGATACCAGAAGAAGGAAGAAGGCAGATGACACGCTACCAATACAGGCAAGCCGCTGATTCTGTGAACATGCTGAAAGAAGGCGTCCGGCAGGGGCGTTATGCCGAGTGTCAGGACTTAACATCGTCTTTATATACCTTCATGGGGCAGTTTTGCAGTGAAGACGCCCCTATCATGCAAGCCTTGCTTAGATACTACGAACTGCTATATAAAATATCGGCAGGCGAGGCAGACCAAAACACCGGCGAGCCCGCCCTTGAAGCGATACGGCATGCCCTGTCTGTCCTTCCGGCGGACAAGCCGGAGGTTGTTATCATTCCTTATTGCGCCGGCATGTGGGATGCGCTGGAGAGCGTTTATCTGGCGTTCGCGGCCGATGATAATTACCACACCCTTGTTGTGCCTGCGCCCTATTATCAAAAACGCCAGGGCGAAAGCCCCGCTTTTACTTACGAGGGCGGCCGGTTTCCCGCAAACATCCCCATCACGCACTACGATGATTACGATTTTGAAAACAGGCATCCCAGCATTATATTTACGCACAATGTGTACGACGACCACAATGCTGTTACCGCGCTGGACACCCGGTTTTGGACAGCCAACTTAAAGCCCCATTGTGACAAGCTGGTTTACATCCCATATTATGGCAGGCTGCGGGGCAAGCTAACGCGCAAAGCGCATTTTTTCATCACCGCCCTGGTGGCCAGCATTGATGTGTTTGTGGTGGCCACCGAGGAAGAACGCGCGTTTGCCGAAAAGCTGAACGAGCAGCACAAGCTGGGGGCCGCCTGCGCCATTGTGGCGCTGGGTAGCCCTAAGGATGACCGCTTGCTGAGTTACGAGCGCAAAGCGCGTGACGGCGCGCTGGAAATGCCCGAACAGTGGCGCGGCAAGATAGAAAGAAGCGGCAAAGCCCGGCGAAAAGTAGTATTTTACAACACCACCGTTACCGCCCTGCTGGCGGATACCGCCACGCAAAGCGGCGTTGCCGGCGAGCGTTACCTGCAAAAGGTACAAGCCGTTTTTGACGTTTTTCGCAAGCGAGACGACGTGGTACTTTTGTGGCGGCCACACCCCTTGCTGGCAGCCACCATCAAAGCGATGCGGCCCGCGCTGGCCGATGCCTGGCAGCAATTGGTAGATAATTACATCCAAGAAGGTATTGGCATATACGACGCGGGTGGGGATTTGGATATGGCCGTTGCCGTCAGCTATGCCTACTATGGCGATAGGTCGACCGTGTGCAACCTGTTTCTGCAAACCAACAAGTATATGCTGATACAGGATACCCATATTCTGGACGACACGCCGCCCCTCAAGCTGTTTTTTGCTGTTTCACACGAAAATGATGTGTACCTAACCTTTTTTGGAATAAACGCCTTATTCAAAACCGATGCAAATTTTGAATGTGTTGAATACGTTTCTGACCTTCCGGGTGGGTGCGACGTGATATCGAAGGAAAAATTGTTTTTTACGCCTGCCGCGCAAGACGGGAAGCTTATTTTTCCACCGCTTAGGGCAACAAAAATTGCCGTTTACGCGATTGATAAAAACACTTTTCACAGCTTGGACTACGAGCTGCCCGATGCCAACCGATTGGACTTTTATGCTGCGATACCCAGCGGGCAATGGATATACTTTACCCCGCTATGCTATCCTGGCATATTGCGCCTGGATACCCACAGTGGCAAAACGACTTGCCTTGCTGATTATATTGTTTCCGCGCAAAAAATTCTGGGCGAGGACGCGGAGATTATTGCATCACCGCCGGCTATTGCCCGAGGTAAGCTTTGGTTTACCATATCACGCACCAACCTGGTGGTAGCTTTTGACATCGAGCGTGAGCAATCCCGTATCTACACGGTTGGTGGCAAGGCACATCAATTCAAAGCGATTTGTTTTGACGGCGACGCTTTTTGGTTATCCCCCATGCAGCGCACCAAAACACCGCTTATTAAATGGCAGCCCGATACAAACGCAATTACGGAATTTGAAGAAATATATAATGGCGACGATGACGCGCGTTATTTGGCGGCAGTTTACAGCCATGGTTATATCTATTTGCTGCCACGCAAGGCACAGCATGCTTATCAAATAGACGTTAGAACCAATCGGATTAACGTGGATGCGCATTTTGCTATTTGCAATGTTAAATGCGATACAGCGCCAAATTATAACCGCGTATATGCATTGGGGAACGTGATCGTCGCATCTGATTTGATGAACAATGCTTTATCCGTTTATAACGGTGAAACGAATCAATTTGTTTTACGTAAGCCATGCTTAGCTCCCGGTGCACAACAAAAAATAAGCGCACTTGTGAGAAATACAATGGAACAACTCAATGCGATAGGGCAGAGAATACATTACCACTATGAAAACCAACTGCCCCGTCTGAGCGACTTTTTGGATTTTGTGGTGGCCAATGACAGCGTGCGGCTTCCCTCCATAGAACAACAGGCCGGAAAAAGCATATACCACTATTGCAAGCTGATGGCGCAAGGAGAAGAGAGCAGCCACACTTAGATGGTGTCGTCAATCGCCTTCTTTGAATTGCACGCAAATCCGTTGCGAAATCCGCGCATTCCATTTGTGTCAACATGCCCTAAAAGTGCAATGTATACAGTTGATACTGGGTATGATATACTGGATACTGCCAGCAAGAAACCGGGCATTATACATGCCCGGCCAGAGAATAATGGCAATAAATGGTGATCCCGCGGCGATTCGAACGCCGGACCCATTGCTTAAAAGGCAATTGCTCTACCGACTGAGCTACGGGATCATTTAGGTGGCCAAGCGGCATCCCGCAAAAGCCAGCCATGTGATTATATCAATCGCCCCACCGGTTTGTCAAGAATATTGCGATAATCTCGTATTATCGCTGAAATGTTAAAACCCTGGCGTGTTTGCCACACCCTGGCAAGGATGCCGGATGACAGTGAGCATTCTGTAATGGTAAAATAAGCTTGTGATGCGCGCTTGGCATACGGGCGGCATCGCAATGGGGAGAGCCAGATGAAACTGCTGAACCTGGGTTCGCTGAACCTGGATATCGTATACGAGATGGAGGACATTGTGCGCCCAGGCGAAACCGTATCCGCGCTGGGGATGCGCCAGAGCCTGGGCGGCAAGGGTTACAACCAAAGCCTGGCGCTGGCCCGCGCGGGCGTCAGGGTGTGTCACGCGGGCATGGTGGGCAAGGATGGCGAAGCGTTTCTGCAATGCCTGCGCGAGGCGGGAGTGGATACCGGGCTGATACGCGCGGCAGACGTCCCCACTGGGCACGCCGTTATCCAGGTGAGCCGGAAGGGGCAAAACAGCATTATCGTCTGCGGTGGTGCCAATCACTGCATTGATGCCGCCTATGTGGACAGGGCGCTGGAGGGTTTTAGCACCGGCGATATGCTTTTGGTGCAAAACGAAACTACCGCCGTTGCCCATGCCATTTTGGCCGCCCGGCAAAAGGGTATGCAGGTGGTGCTTAACCCCTCGCCCGCAAATGCGGCGGTGCTTCGCTACCCGCTGGACAAGGTGGATTTGTTTATTTTGAACGAGCACGAAGCGGCCGTGCTGTGCGGTCGGGCGGGCACAGACGATTACGGCGCGCTTTTAGATGCGCTGCGGCAAGAGTACCCAGCTGCCAGCTTTGTGCTTACGGTGGGCAAGCAGGGCGCGTATTACCGCGACAATGCAAAAACCGTGCACCACGGCATATACGATGTGCCGGTGGTGGATACCACCGGTGCGGGCGATACCTTTTGCGGCTACTTTTTGGCGTGCTGTATGCGCGGCATGGATGTTGCAAGCGCCCTGAAATACGCAAGCCTGGCCAGCAGCTGCGCGGTGGGGGTGAAAGGGGCGGGGCCCTCTGTGCCCACCTGGCAGCAAATGCTTGCTTTTGCCAAAAAGATTGGCGAAGCAGTGAGCTGATATTCCCGCCTTTACTCCCCGTTTGTGCTGTTCCTTGCCACCGGCAAGGTTTTGTTGTATACTGTTTATGTGAGAATAAAGCGGAATAAAGGGATGTAAAGCTGGTTTCGGCACACTTGAGGGGAAGGAATAGGGGGAGTTTTGGAGCGCTTGCAGTATCGTAAAAACCTTGGCGCTGCCGGCATTATTGCGGCACACTATGGAAGAACACCCAGCGTTTTTATACGCAGCTTTGGCTGCCAGCAGAATGTGAACGACACCGAACGCCTGAAGGGCGTGCTGCTGGACATGGGCTATGTTTTTGCAAACGATGCCGAGGATGCCGATTTAATAGTGTTTAACACCTGCGCGGTGCGCGAGCACGCGGAGCAGCGTGTGTATGGCAATATTGGGGCGCTTAAGGCGCTTAAGCAGCAGCGCCCGGGCCTGTTGCTTGCCGTGTGCGGCTGCATGGCGGTGGAGAAAACCACCATTGATAAACTGCGCGAGAGTTATCCGTATGTGGATATTGTGCTGGGCCCAAACCCGGCGGATAAGTTGCCGGATTTGCTGGTGGAAAAAATGACCACCCGCAAAAAGGCGCTGCGAGTGCCGGCCATCCATACCGAAATTGTAGAGAATGTACCGCTGGTGCGCGAATCGCATTTTCGCGCCTTTCTACCCATCATGTTTGGGTGCGACAATTACTGCTCTTACTGCATTGTGCCCTATGTGCGCGGGCGTGAGCGCAGCCGCTTATCGGGCGATATTTTAGAAGAGTTTACCCGCCTGGTGCAAAGCGGCTACAAAGAAATTACGCTTTTAGGCCAGAATGTAAACTCTTATGGCCGGGGAAACGACGAAAAACTGGATTTCAGCGATTTGCTGGCCTTGCTGTGCAAAGTGCCGGGCGATTATAAGCTGCGCCTGATGACCAGCCATCCCAAGGACGCTACCCGCAAAATGGTAGACACCATTGCCGCTCATCCTCAGCTGTGCAAGCATTTGCATTTGCCCATCCAGTCGGGCTCTAACGAGATATTATCGCGCATGAACCGCCGCTATACCGCGGAAGATTACCTGGCCCTAATACGCTACGCGCGTGAGGTGTGCCCGGAAATGACATTTTCTACCGATATAGTGGTGGGCTTTCCCGGCGAGAGCGAGGCGGATTTTGCCAAAACCCTGGACGTAGTGCGGGCCGTGGGCTTTACCCAGCTGTTTACGTTTATCTACTCAAGGCGCCCGGGCACACCGGCAGCGGAGTACCCGGACGACAATGACCACCGGGTGAAGAGCGAACGCATCCAGCGCCTTTTGGAAGTGCAAGAGAATATTATGCGCGAGGTTGCCGCGCCGTGGCTTGACAAGCGGTTTGCGTGCCTGGTAGAGGGCGTGGGGCGCGAAGCGGGTACACTGCACGGGCGGCTGGATAACAACATGCTGGTGGAATTTGCCGGCGAGCCCGCTTTGGTGGGCGGCTTTGCCAATGTGACGATAGAGCAAGTGAACAATGCCATGTTGAAAGGCAGGATGGATGCATGATGGACGCGATTGAATTGTTTAAGCAGGCGGGCGTGGCTTTGCAGGGAGAGCCGCGCTGCCAGGCTTTGCAAGCGGCCCGTGAAGCGAACGACGCGGACGAAGGCTTGCAGGAGAAGATTGGCGCGTTTAACCTGGTGCGCCTTGATTTAAGCAACGAGATGGAGAAAGACACGCGTGACGACGCGCGGGTGAAAGCCCTGAACGAACGCATTAACGAATTGTATACCGATATTATGACAAACCCCAGCATGCTTGCCTACAACGAAGCCAAGCAAAACATCAAGGGGCTGGTGGATTATATCCACGCCATTGTGGCCGCGGCCGTGGACGGCGATGACCCCATGGCCGTGCAGGAACCTGTGCAGAATACCGGCTGCGGCATATCTTGCCAGGGCTGCACCAGCTGCGGCTAGCAAGCCATACAGGGGGCTAAAAATGGCGCAGTTGTCGCCCATGATGCAGCAATACCGGAATATCAAAGATAAAAACAAAGAATCCATCCTGTTTTTCAGGATGGGTGATTTTTATGAGATGTTTTTTGACGATGCCGTTTTGGCGTCACGCGAGCTGGAGCTGACCCTTACCGGACGGGATTGCGGCCAGGAGGAGCGCGCGCCCATGTGCGGCGTGCCACACCACAGCGCCGAGGGGTATATTGCCAGGCTGATTGAAAAAGGCTACAAGGTGGCCATTTGCGACCAAACCGAAGACCCGGCCCTGGCCAAGGGCCTGGTGAAGCGCGAAGTGGTGCGGGTGGTAACGCCCGGCACGGTGATTGAAAACAGCATGCTGCGCGACGACGAGAACAACTATATTGTTTGCATCCATATTGACCAGGCGGGCGCGGGGCTGTGTTTTGCCGATGTATCTACCGGCACGGTGGCGCTTACCGCCCTGCCCGCGCAGGGGCTGGACGGGCTGCTAATGGACGAATTGGCCCGCTACCGGCCCAGCGAGATACTGTTTAACAGCGCGGTACTGGAACACCGCCCGGTTACCGATTTTATCAAGCACAGCCTGTCTGCGGGTGTAGAACTGCTGGACGATGAAGCTTTTTTGCGGGAAGAAGCCGCGGCGCGGGTGGCGGCGCAGTTTGGTGCGCCTGCCGCCGAAAAGCTTAGCGCCGGTGCGCAGGAACGGGCGCTTTGCCCACTGGGGGCGCTGCTGCGATATTTGGAAAATACCCAGAAAAAGGGCGTGGAGCGGCTAAAAAGTGTTTCGGTGTATACCGGCGGGCAATACATGAAACTGCCTTTGGTAACACGCGCCAACTTGGAAATATGCGAAACCATGCGCGGGCGCGAACGCAAGGGCACCTTGCTGTGGGCACTGGATAAAACCAGCACGGCCATGGGCAAGCGGCTGCTGCGCACCTGGCTGCAGCGGCCGCTCATGCACGCGGGGGAGATTAACCAGCGGCTGGACGCAGTGCAAGAGCTGTTTGGCGATAATGTGCGCCGTTTGGAAATATGTGGCGCGCTGGGCGGCGTTTTTGATTTGGAACGCCTGATGACGCGGATTGTATATGGCTCGGCCACGCCGCGCGAGGTGGTGGCATTGGCGGCCGCGTGCGAGAAACTGCCCGGCATTTTGGCGCTGCTTCAAGGCTTTGAAAGCGATTTGCTGGCCGGTTTGCGCCTTGAAATAGACCCCCTGACGGATGTGTGCCAAAGCATCACTGCCGCGCTGGTGAGCGAGCCGCCCGCCCAGCTGCGCGAGGGCGGGGTGATACGCGCCGGTTTTAACGCCGAGGTGGACGAACTGCGCGATGCCGTACACGGCGGGCGGGATATTCTGGCGGGCATAGAAGCCAGACTGAAAGAAGAAACAGGAATACGCACACTAAAAATAGGCTTTAACAAAGTGTTTGGCTATTATATAGAGGTAAGCCGCTCTTTTGCAAACCAGGTGCCCGCCTGCTTTGTGCGCAAGCAAACCATTGCGGGCGGTGAGCGGTATATCACCGATGAGCTGAAACAGCTGGAAAACAAAATACTGGGCGCGGGCGAGCGCCTGGCCGTGCTGGAACGCGAACTGTTTGACGCTGTGCTGAAGGATATTGCCGGGCAGCTGGCGCGCATTCAGCGCACGGCGGCCGGGGTAGCCAGCCTGGACGTGCTGGTAGGCCTTGCGCAGGCGGCGGTGGCACACCGCTATACGCGCCCGGCGGTAGACGACGGCGACACGGTGGAAATAACCGAGGGACGCCACCCGGTGGTGGAGCAAATGCTTGCCGGCAGCCCCTTTGTGCCCAACAACGCAAGGCTGGATTGTGACGAAAACCGCATGCAAATCATCACCGGGCCCAACATGGCGGGCAAATCCACCTACATGCGGCAAGTGGCGCTGATAGTCATCATGGCACAAATGGGCAGCTTTGTGCCGGCGTCGGCCTGCCGGGTGGGCGTGTGCGACGCGGTGTTTACCCGCGTGGGCGCCAGCGACGAGCTAAGCCAGGGGCGCTCTACCTTTATGGTGGAAATGAACGAAGTGGCGGAAATATTGAAAAGTTCCGGGCGCAAAAGCCTGGTGATTTTAGATGAGATTGGCCGGGGGACATCTACCTTTGACGGCATGAGCATTGCCCAGGCGGTGCTGGAGTTTATTGCCGACAAAGACAACGGCCCGGCCTGTAAAACCCTGTTTGCCACACATTACCACGAGCTTACCGAGCTTGAAAACGCCCTGGACGGCGTTAAAAACTACAATGTGGTGGTAAAAAAGCGGGGGGACGACATTACCTTTTTGCGGCGCATTGTGCGCGGCGCGGCCGACGACAGCTATGGCATCCAGGTGGCCAAGCTGGCGGGCCTGCCAAACGCGGTGGTGCAGCGTGCCAAGCAGGTGCTAGCGCAGCTGGAAAAAAACGCGGCCGACACCGCGCAGGTAACCCAGCTTGATTTTGACGCCATGGAGCGGCTGAACCGCGTGGACGCCCCCGGCGAGGTGCTTAGCAAGCTGAAACAGGCCGACCCCGAAACCTTAACCCCCCTGGAAGCCCTAAAGCTGGTGTACGAGCTGAAAGAGGGTTTGGTGACGGAGTAGAGAGGGAAACCAATGGCAATTGTGTTGATGCAGCCCCATCTGGCCGAGCTGATTGCCGCGGGCGAGGTGGTGGAGCGCCCTGCCTCGGTGGTGAAAGAACTGGTAGAAAACGCCATTGACGCGGGCGCTACTTCGGTTACGGTGGCCATAGAGCGGGGCGGCATTGGGCTTATCCGGGTGGAAGATAACGGCGGCGGCATTGAAAAAACCGACATCCCGCTGGCCTTTGTGCGCCATGCCACCAGCAAGGTGCGCACCGAGGTGGATTTGGAAGCCATCCACACGCTGGGTTTTCGGGGCGAGGCGCTGGCCAGTGTATCCAGCGTGGCCAGGGTGCGCCTGCTTACCCGCAGTGCCGGGCAGGCGCAGGCCTGGGCCTGCACGGTGCAGGGGGGCGTGGCGGGCGAAGTGAGCGAAGACGCGCGCGGCGCGGGCACTACCATTACTGTGCAGGATTTGTTTTACAACACCCCCGCCCGTATGAAGTTTCTAAAAAAAGACACCAGCGAGGGCACGTTTGTGGCCGAAGCCATGGCGCGGCTTGCGCTTTCGCGCGCGGACGTGGCGTTTAGCTTTGTGCGCGAGGGGAAAGAGGTGTTTGCCACCCCCGGGGATGGTGCTTTGGAAAGCGCGGTGTACTGTGTATATGGCCCGGGTTTTGCCAAAGAGCTGCTGCCGGTAACGGGCGAAAACGGCCCATACAAGGTACACGGGCTGGTAAGCCGCCCGGCGGCGGGGCGCGCCTCGCGCGGGATGCAGGTGTTTTTTGTGAATGGCCGCTATGTAAAAAACCGCACCGTGTTGGCCGCTTTGGAGCAGGCGTATCGAGGCTTGCTGATGGGCGGGCGCTACCCCGGCGCGGTGCTGTTTGTGTGTATGCCGCCCCAGCTGGTAGACGTGAATGTACACCCCGCCAAAACCGAGGTGCGCTTTGCCCGCGAGCAAGAGGTGTTTAACACCGTATACCAGGCGGTGCGCGGCGCATTGCTGGGCGGGAGCGCGCAAGACGATAGTGCGCCGGAAAGCACAGCAAAAGCGCCGACGGATGCGGGCGTGCTGCATAATGCGGATGAAACAAAGACGCCGCCAAAACCCGCGCCCCCCAGTGTTCTGGGCTTTTCTGCAAGCGGGGCGGCGCGGCACGAAGCGGGGTTGCTGCAATCGGCCGCCGGGGCGGTGGCATACGAAACTGCGCCAGTTATGCCGGGCCGCATAATGCCCCTGCCCGCGCAAACGGCCATGGAAAGCTTACCCCAAAAACCCCTGTGGCAGCTGGATATAATGCCCAATGAGGACGATGTGCCGCCGACGCCGCCCCGGCAAACCGCGCAAGCCGAAGAAAACGCGCCGCTGCGCCTTTTGGGGGAAGTGTTTTCCACCTACATTGTGGCCCAAAGCGGCGACGCCCTGATTCTGATTGACAAGCATGCCGCCCACGAGCGCCTGATATACGACAAAATTGCGTGTGGGCGGCAGAACGCGGGCAGCCAGCAGCTGCTGGCGCCGGTAAGCGTTACGCTGCCGGCAGCGGAGAAAGAGGCCCTGCTGCAAAACGGTGAAACGTTGGCCGACGCGGGCTTTGAGATAGAAGATTTTGGCGGCATGGCTGTGGCGGTGCGCGGCGTACCGGCGGATATTGAGCAGCCCGACATTGAGGGATTGGTGACAGAACTGGCCGCCCGCATGGCCGCCAACGCGGGGGATATCGCCACGGCCAAAAGGGAGTGGGTGCTGCACTCTATTGCCTGCCGGGCGGCCATAAAGGCGGGGGAGCGTACCCCGCCCGGGCAATTGCTGCGCCTGGCGCAGGACATTGTGAGCGGCACAGTGCCCCTGTTTTGCCCGCATGGGCGGCCGGTGGTGCTTAGCTTTAGCAAAAAGGAACTGGAGAAGCAATTTGGACGGTTGGGTTAACAGGATATGATACCTAAAGCAGTGGTGGTGTGCGGCCCTACAGCCACCGGCAAAACGGCGGTGGCCTTGCGGCTTGCAAGGCGGCTGGGCGGCGAGGTGGTTAGCGCCGATTCCATGCAGGTGTACCGGGGTTTGCCGGTGGGAACGGCGGCGGTGTCGCCCGCCGAGGCGGACGGCATACCCGTGCACCTCTCGGGCTTTCTCGCGCCGGAAGTACCCTACTCTGTGGCGCAATGGCTGGAAGACGCGACAAAGATTATAGAAGATATCGCCGCGCGAAATATTGTTCCTGTTGTATGCGGCGGCACAGGGCTGTATATCCAAAGCCTTGTAAGGGGCATTGCCTTTACAAGCGAACAAAAGGATGAAGCACTGCGTAAAAGCCTGGAAGAAGCCTATGACGCCGAGGGCGGCGCGGCGCTGCTGGCAAAGCTGGCCGAAAATGACCCGCAAGGCGCTGCCAAACTATTGCCAAACGATAAAAAGCGCGTGGTGCGTGCCTTTGAGCTGTGGCTGCAAACCGGGCAAACCGCCGCGCAGCGGGCGGCGCACTCGCGCGGCAGGCCGCCAAAGGTATACGCGCTGTGTATTGGGCTTAACTACGCCGTGCGGGAAGACTTATACGCCGCCATTGGCCGCCGCGCCGACGCCATGATGGCCCATGGCCTTTTGGACGAGGCCCGCAGGGTGTGGGAAAACCAGGCACAGTACCACACGGCTCGGCAAGCCATTGGGTACAAAGAGTTTTTCCCTTATTTTAAGGGCGAGGCGGGTTTGGAAACCTGTGTGGAGCACTTGAAAAAAAGCACCCGCAACTATGCCAAGCGGCAGCTTACGTGGTTTAACGGCATGAGCGAAGTGCAATGGCTGGATGCGCAGGACGCGATGCTGGACGAAAAAGCAGCCGAACTTGCGCGGCGCTTTATGCGATGATTGCAAACAAACGAAGGAAAGGGGGCGGCCGATGTTTGGCTTAAAGGGCCGCAAGAAGGCAAAGCGCGTGGTGCTGCCGCGCGAAGACCGGGCGGCGCTGGAGCAAGATGCGGTGTACGACCAAGCGCCTGCCCCCGCCTTAAAGCGCCACAGGCGGTGGAAAAAATACCGTTGGCTGCTTTGGCTGCTGCTGTTAGCCCCCTTGGCTTACTTTGGTATCCAGATAGCGCTGTTGATGGCCCCCCGAATGCGCTTTGAAACGGTGATGCTGGACAGCATGACGGAATCAATATCCGTGGTGGGCCATGCCGTGATGAACAGCCAGCCCATTACCGGCAGCGGCGGCAAGGTGTTTTACACCGTGCCTACGGGGCAGCGGGTTTCGGCCGAGGCGCAGGTGGCGCAGGAGTTTGCAAGTGAGGCGGCCGTGCAGGCCATGCAGCAAATAGTGGCCATTGATAACGAGCTGGAACTGTTGTACGAAGCCCAGCAAACCACCGCGGAAAGCGGGGATTTGGAGCTGTTGCTCTCGCAGATGCACAGCGGGCTGTTCAACATGCTGTCGGTGATAGATTCGGGTGATTATACGCAGATGAGCCAGTACCAGAGCGAGGCGGTGCTGGCTGCCAACAAAGTGCGTGTTTCTACCCGCCAGGAGGCGAATTTTGACGCGCGTATTGCCCAGCTGAACGCGCGCCGCTTACAATACGAGCAAATAGCCGCGCCTACGGGCGAAGTGTTTACACCGGTAACGGGTTACTTTGTGCCCTCGCTGAAAGAAGACCGCATACAGCCAAGCTACGATGAAATATCGGCGCTGGAACCCGCCGCCCTTCAGGCGCTTTTGAATGAAACACCCCAGTACTACGCCCAAAGCGTGGTGGGGCACGTGATACCCGATTACCGCTGGTACTTCTTCGCGGTGGTGTCCGAAAAGGATGCTGAAAAATTCAGCGTAGGCGATAAGAGTATCCAAATCTCTTTTCCGGCTGCGGGCGGCGCAAATCTGCCGGTAACGGTGAACAGCGTTACGCCGGACAAAGAAAACGGCATTGCCACCGTCGAACTGATGTGCGAATACATCAGCCCCGAGGTGCTTTCATTGCGCGTGGAGGAAGCCAACATCATCTTTGGTGAGCAAAAGGGTATCCGCATCAGCAAAGAGGCTATCCGCATGGTGGACGAGGTGGGCGAAGACGGCCTGGTGGTTACCTATACCGGGGTGTACGAAAAAATAGGCGGGATGCTGTATTTCAGAAAAATTGACATACTGCTGCAAGATGAGTTTTACGTCTTGGTGCCCGATGTGGTTCGGCGGGGTGTTAACGAGATAGAGCTGTACGACGAAATTGTGGTAGACTCGGGGGGCGCGCAGCTGCATGACCAAAAAATACTGTGATGTGATAACGGATAATGTGGCCCGGGTGCGCGAAGGCATGGCAAACGCCGCCGCAAAGGCGGGGCGGGACGTGCGCGAAGTGACCCTGGTGGGCGTAACCAAAACCCGCACGGCCGAAGCGGTGGCCGCGCTGATTGCCGCCGGGGTAACCGACATAGGCGAAAACCGCGTGCAAGAGCTGCTGCAAAAAGCGCCTGCCTTGCGCCATTTGCCGCACACGGCGCACCTAATAGGCCATTTGCAGCGCAACAAGGCAAAGTTTTTGCCAAGCTACGCGCACATGGTGCAAAGCGTAGGCAGTGTGCAAACCGTGGCGGCGCTGCAAAAAGCCTTTGAGGGCGCGCCAGAACAGCTGGACGTGCTGATAGAGGTGAACATTGGCGCGGAAGACAGCAAGAGCGGCGCGGCGGCGGCGGACGTACCGGGCCTGGCGGAAAGCGTGCTGCAAGCGCCGGCCTTGCGCTTGCGGGGGCTGATGGCCATCCCACCTTTTACAACGGGCGAGGCGGTTCGGCGCTATTTTGAACAAATGTACCATCTATTTGTTGACATACAGGGCCAAACAAGGGATAATGATACTGTTAACGTATTGTCGATGGGTATGTCTTCTGATTATCAGTACGCGATACAGGAAGGCGCAACCATGGTACGGGTGGGCACTGGCCTTTTCAGCCCCGGGCAAACGTGATTTGTGAAGCAAAGGAGACATTGCGATGGGTATTTTTGGTAAAATCCGGGATATCATGGGCGTAGACGATGAAGAGGATTTCGAAGGCGAAGAAATGGACTTCATTGGCGCGCGCGGGTCCGGACGCCAAGCCGCGCAGGACGATGATTATGTGATGGAAAAGCGCAATAAGGTGGTAAACATCAACGCAACCACGCAGCTTCAGGTGGTGTTGGTAAAGCCCGAGCGCTTTGACGATGCCTCCGCCGTGGCCGACCATTTGAATTCGCGGCGAACCGTTGTGCTGAACCTGGAATCTACCAACAAGGAGGTATCGCGCCGCCTGGTAGATTTTTTGTCTGGCGTGGCGTATGCCAACAACGGGCAGATTAAGCGGGTTGCCAACAATACGTTTATCATCACCCCCTACAACGTGGATATTGTGGGCGACATACTGGACGAACTGGAAAGCAGCGGTGTGTTCTTTTAAGTATTGCCCGGCTTTGTGGCGGCATAAAAAAGGCGCAGAGCGTGCAATGCTCTGCGTCTTTGCCGGTAACGTGCGCAGGCATTTGCAAGGGATGGAGCGCTTGATAAAACTGAGGGAGGCACAAACATGACAGTAGGCGACATAAGGAATGTTACCTTTGAGCACGAACGCAAGGGATACCGCCCAGAGGACGTGGATGATTTTTTGCAGCAGGTGGCCGACGACCTTGAGCGCGCCTATGCCGAGCGCGACACGCTTGTGGCCGAGCGCAACGCGGCGCTGGCCGAGCGCCAGAGCCTGATTGCGGCCAAGGACGACGCCGAGAGCAAAATGTATATACTGGCCGAGAAGGTGGAAGAATACCGCGGGCAGGAAGATACCTTAAAAACCGCGCTGATTAACGCCCAGCGCATGGGCGAAACGGTGGTGAAAGAGGCCAAGCAGAAGGCAGACCAAATGCTGCGCGAAGCCACCGGGCAATCGGAGCTTTTGCGCCAGAAGGCGGAAGCCGAAACCCTGCGCGAGCAAAACACGCTGGAAAACCTGATTGCCGAAGTGGCTAAATTCAAAAGCACCATCCTGAACTTGTATAAACAGCATATCGAATCCCTAAGCGCGCTGGACGCGCCCGTGGCGCGCGCCGAAGAGGCGCTGGGCCATGAAGCGGACGACGAGGCTGCCATGGGCGGTGCGCCTGCGGCGGGCGTGGCTGCCGTGTATGGCAGCGCCGAGCCGGAAATACCCGCCGCCCCCGCACCGGCCGCCGAGGCGTTTGGGGGAAGCCCGCTTTCGCCCGCGTAAACAAAGCCCCGCCAGGCAAGGAGAGATAAAAGTGCCCGATAACTACAACGATACGATGAACTTGCCCAAGACAGATTTTAGTATGCGGGCTTCTTTGCCTGCCAAAGAGCCGATGATGCTGCAGCGCTGGTACGAAGATGACCTGTATGGCAAGGTGCTGCAGGCAAACGAGGGGAAGCCGCTGTACATTCTGCACGACGGCCCGCCTTATGCAAACGGCAACATCCATATCGGGCACGCGCTGAATAAAATCCTTAAGGATATTGTTGTCCGTTATAAGAATATGTCTGGTTTCAAAGCCCCGTTTGTGCCGGGCTTTGATACCCATGGCTTGCCCATAGAGCGCAAGGCGCTTGAAAAAGTGCGCAATGAAGCGAAAAAGAAGCATGAACGGGCAGACAGCGAGCACCCGCGCACCGTAAGCGAATATGAGGTGCGCGAGATTTGCCGGGAGTTTGCCCAGCATTATGTGGATGTGCAAACCGGGCAGTTTAAGCGCCTGGGCGTATTGGGCGATTGGCAGCGCCCCTATGTAACCATGGAGCCCGCTTATGAAGCCAACCAGATAGATGTGTTTGGCCAAATGGCGAAGCGGGGGTTTATTTACAAGGGATTGAAGCCCGTGTACTGGTGCGCGCAAGACCGCACCGCCCTTGCTGAAGCTGAAATTGAGTATGAAGACGAGCCGGTAGACTCGGTGTACGTGGGCTTTCAGGTGGCGCGCGACAACGGCACGCTGGAAAAACACGGTATCCCGCCCCAGCAGGCCTGGTTTGTGATTTGGACGACCACCACCTGGACGCTGCCGGGCAATGTGGCCATATGCCTTGGCCCGAAGTTTACCTATGTGGCGGCCAAGGCGGGAGATAGATACTACATTGTGGCGAAAGAACTGCTGCAAGCCGCCATGGCGGCCTGCGGCATAGCCACATATGAAGTGGCGGCCGAATTTACCGGCCAGGATTTAGAGCGCATTGAAGCAAAGCATTGTTATTTAGACCGCCGCTCGCTGGTGATTGTGGGCGAGCATGTGACGCTGGAAAGCGGCACGGGCTGTGTGCATACCGCGCCGGGCCACGGCGTGGAAGACTATGAGGTGTGTAGCCGCCATTACCCCGAGCTGCCCATTATTGTGCCGGTGGATGACGATGGAGTGCTTACCGCCGAAGCCGGGCGTTTTGAGGGCCTGTCGGTATTCAAGGCCGGGCCGGTGATTCAAAACTATCTGGCCGAAACCGGGCATTTAGTTGGCGTGCAAAGAATCGAGCACTCGTATCCCCATTGCTGGCGCTGCCACAGCCCTGTTATTTTCAGGGCCACCGAGCAATGGTTTTGCTCGGTAGATGATTTCCGCGAAGAAACCTATCAGGCGGTGGATTCTGCAAGCTGGATACCCGAGTGGGGCCACGACCGTATGATGGGCATGGTGCGCGACCGCGCGGACTGGTGCATTTCCCGCCAGCGGCTTTGGGGTGTGCCCATTCCGGCGTTTTATTGCGATGACTGCGGCAAATACATCATCAACGATGAAACAATCACTTCCGTACGCGATTTGTTTGCGCGCGAGGGCTCGAACGCCTGGTTTAAGTACACCGCGCAAGAAATATTGCCCGGGGGCTATGCGTGCCCCCACTGCGGCGGCACATGCTTAAGCAAAGAAAAAGACACCATGGACGTGTGGTTTGATTCGGGCACCAGCTACGCCACCGTGCTGGGGGAGGATAGCCCCTGGGCAAGCCATGCGTTCCCGGCCGATTTGTACCTGGAAGGCAACGACCAATACCGGGGCTGGTTTCAATCGTCCTTGCTCACCAGTGTGGCCACGCGGGGTGTTGCGCCGTATAAAACCGTGATTAGCGCGGGCATGGTTTTAGACGAAGAAAAGCGCAAAATGTCCAAATCCGAGGGCAACGGCATCACCCCCGCCGAGGTGATTAAAGACTATGGCGCGGATATTATCCGCCTGTGGGTGGCGTCGTCCAATTATCAGGTAGACGTACACATCAGCTTTGATATTTTGAAACAGCTGTCGGAAGCATATCGAAAAATACGCAACACGGCGCGCTTTATTTTGGGGAACTTGTACGACTTTAACCCGGACAGCGACAGTGCCGGCGATGCGGATTTTACCAGCCTGGACCGCTGGGCTCTGGCCGAACTGGACAACCTAACCGCGATGGCACGTGCCGGATACGAGAGCTTTGACTTTCACCGCGTTTACCACAACCTGCATCGGTTTTGTGTTGTAAGTATGTCTAATTTTTACTTAGACATTGTGAAAGACCGCCTTTATGTAACGCCCAGAACCGGCGCATTGCGGCGCGCGGCGCAAACGGTGATGTTTAGGGTGCTGGTGGCCATTACCAAGATGGTAGCGCCTATTTTGGCTTTTAGCGCACAGGAGATTTGGGAGGCCATAACGGCCTTTGAAGGCAAGCTGGAGTACGTTGCCATGCATGATATGCCCCAAAGCGGGCAATATAAGCTGCAAGATGCCGAGCGCGAGCGCTGGGAGCGTATCATTGCCGTAACAGGCGATGTGAAGAAGGTGCTGGAAACCGCGCGTGCCGCCAAGGTGATTGGCTCTTCTTTGGAAGCTGCCGTGGTTTTATATTGCGAGCCAGCGTTGTACGCCGAACTAAATGCCATTCAAGACGAATTGCCGGATATTTTCATTGTGTCGCAGGCGGAGGTGGCCGAAGCGCGCGAAGACGCGGGTGTGGCAGGTGAAGTGCCCGGCCTGCGTGTGGAAGTGCGCCGCGCGGCCGGAGAAAAATGCGAACGGTGCTGGCAGTATCACACCAGTGTGGGAAGCAATGCGCAGCACCCGGGCTTGTGCGCACGCTGCGCAGGCATAGTAAGCGCGCAGTTATAGCAGCCGCACATGCGCATTAGCATCATATTGTGCAATAGATGCACCTATTTGCTTGCCGATAGCACAGCGAGGTGATTTGTGGAAGAGCGCGTTTGCATAGTTTCGGCGCACGAGGCGGGCATGCGCGTAGATGTATTTGTTGCCACGGTGTGTGGTATATCGCGCACATTGGCACAAAAACTGTTTGACGATGGTTTGGTGCGCGTAGGGGCGTCTGCGGTGGCCAAGCGGCAATTGCTTGCCGAGGGCGACAGGGTGAGTATATGTATCCCGCCGCCCAAGGTGCTGTGTTTAGAGCCGCAGAACCTGGCGCTTGCCATTGTGTACGAAGACGCGCACTTATTGGTGGTGGATAAACCCAAAGGCATGGTGGTGCACCCCGCGCCGGGCAACGAAGACGGCACTTTGGTAAACGCGGTGCTCTACCATTGCGGCGGCAGCTTATCGGGTATTGGCGGCGAGGTGCGCCCAGGCATTGTGCACCGCATTGATAAAGACACCAGCGGCTTGCTGGTGGTGGCCAAAGACGATAAAACCCACGCAGGGCTTGCGGAACAGTTGGCAAACCACAGTATGGTTCGAGAGTACCAGGCGGTGGTTTATGGGCGGCTTAAAAACGCATCCGGGTTTGTAGACGTACCCATAGGACGCAGCAGAAAAAGCAGAATAAAGATGGAAACATTCGGAATAGCTGCAAAGAACGCCTATACATCGTACACGGCACTGCGTCAATACCAAGGCTTTGCGCATGTGGCCCTGCGCCTTAAAACCGGCAGAACCCATCAGATACGGGTGCATATGGCGAGCATAGGACATCCGGTGGCGGGCGATACGCTGTATGGGCCCAGCAAACCGATAGCGCGGCTGAACGGGCAATGCCTGCACGCGGGGGTTTTGGGCTTTGCGCACCCCATCACGGGCGATCAGATGCTGTTTTCAAGCGAACTGCCGGCCTATTTCACCAGTTTTCTGAAAACGATTGAATAATCTTGCTGTAATGCGAAGGGTGTCTATGGCAGACAAAATTAGCGAAATACTGGTTGTTTCTGATATGGATGGCACATTGTTGACGCCGGATATGCGCTTATTGCCGGCCAATATTGAGGCGATACGACTTTTCCGGGCAATGGGCGGCCACTTTACGGTGGCAACGGGCCGCACCCCGGCCTCTGTAGAGCTGTATCCGCAGCTGTGCGCTTTGCTAGACCCCGTGATTACCTGCGGCGGCGGCGTTATCTACGACACGGCAAAGCATGAAATATTGCGTTACAGCACATTGCCGCCCACGGCCGTGCGCAAGGTGCTGCATGAGGTGCAGCAAAACTTCCCGCAGGTTGGCATCATGGTATCCGGCGATGATTTACGGCTGTATAAGCTGGCGTCATCGCCCAACCTGCAAAGGCTGATTGAAGACGAGCAAATGACGTATTTTGAACGGCCGCTGGATAATTTGCCAGAACACTGGATTAAGGTGTTGTTTGCCGCAGAACCCAAAGAGCTGGAAAAGCTGGATGCTTATATAGCCGAACACAGCTATCCGGGGATGCAATTTTTACATACGGGTGAATATTACTTTGAAGTGATGCCGCAAGGGGTATCAAAGGGGAGTGCGCTGGCGCAGCTATGTGAATTGCTGGGGATACCGGCAGATAACACCTATGCCATTGGTGATTACTACAATGACATAGCCTTGATGCGCAGTGCGGGTTGTGCGGTGGCGGTAAGCAATGCCCCAATAGACGTGCAAGAGGTTGCAAATGAAGTAACCGACAACAACGCCAACGCGGGCGTGGGGCAGTTTATATACAAACTGATACAGCGCTATGCACCTTTATGAAACCCAAAAAGCGCGATAAACGCACAATATACAAGAGTATAGTCGCACTGGCTGCGATAACGGCAGTGTTGGCCGCATTTATCGTCTGTGTGGCTCTGTATTGGTATCCGCCGTACAATCAGGATAGCCCGTTGGGCACTAGCGAGCCCTTTTTGGCGGTTAACACGAACGGGCAAAACGCGGATAAGCTGGATATCAACACCGCCACCAAAGCTGAGCTGACCCTGCTGCCAGGAATTGGCGAAGTGAAAGCCGAAGCCATTATAGCCTACCGCGAAGCAAACGGCCCGTTTGCGAGTGCGGAGGATTTATTGCAGGTGCATGGGATAGGGCCTAAAACCTTAGACGATTTACGGGAGCTTGTCATGGTATCGGATGAGGAAATAAAACGGTAATGCAATATAACGCGCCTAGCCGAGAACTGTTTATCAACCGCGAATTGAGCTGGTTAGAATTTAACCGGCGTGTTTTGGCACTCACAAAATCACCGCATGTGCCGTTGGGCGAACGGCTTAACTTCGCGTCTATCTATGTCAGCAATCTGGACGAGTTTTTTATGATCCGCATGGGGTCCTTATACGACCAAACCCTGCTGAAGAGCGTTAAAACGGAAAACAAAACCGGCATGACCCCCCAGCAGCAGATTGATGCCATCCTGCCAAAGGTGGAGCAGCTGCAAAAGCTTTGCGACAGAAATGTGGCCGCGCTTTTGGCGCACCTGGATGACATAGGCTACAAGAAAGTGGAGCTTTCCAAGCTTACGAAGCATGAATTGCAATATTGGAAGCATATATTTCTTAAGGAATTGTACCCGCTGTTATCGCCGCAGATTATTGGGCGCAGGCATCCCTTTCCCTTTTTGCGCAACCTGGAGATTTATGTTGGCGCACTGCTAAAGGAGGGGAAGAGTGACTCTGCGGTTTTTGGCTTGATTCCGGTTAGCTCGCAGTTCAACCGCATGATTACCAAAACCAGCGATAACGTAACCAGCTATGTCTTGGTAGAGCAGCTTATCCTGCATTTTGCCGATATTGCGTTTGGAAATGTGGAGGTACAAAGCAAGTGCTTGTTTCGTGTTACCCGCAACGCGGATATCAACGTGGAAGAGGGTATGTTTGACCACGACATTGATTACCGCGTGATTATGGGGGAACTGCTAAAGAAAAGGCGAAAGCAGGCGGCTGTGCGGTTGCAGTTTTATAACAGCGCGCCGGAGGGCATCCAGCAATACCTTTTGCAAAAGTTACTGCTGCCGGAAAAGCAGGTAAACATACAAAAATGCCCACTCGAATTGTCTTTTATGCGCGATATGCGCCATGCCTTGAGAAAGACTGACGAATCGGCTTACTTTTATCCGCCGGTGCGCTCCCTGGTTCCGCCTGCAGGCTTTAGCCTGTACCAGGCGGTGAACAGAGAGGACGTAATGCTGTATTACCCATACCACAGCATCAAGCAGTTTGTTGCCATGCTGTATCAGGCGGCGCGCGACCCCAGCGTGATCTCTATCAAAATGACATTGTATCGTGTTGCCAGTGATTCTGATGTGATAAAAGCGCTGATTGCCGCGGCCGAAAACGGAAAAGAAGTGGTTACGGTGGTGGAATTGCGCGCACGATTTGACGAAGAAAACAACATAGAATGGTCTAAGCGCTTAGAGAACGCCGGATGCACCGTGATATATGGATTTTCAGATTTTAAGGTACACTCCAAACTGACGCTGATTACCCGAAGCAGCCAGAAAGGCATAGAGTATATCTCAGCCATTGGAACGGGCAATTATAACGAAAAAACAAGTGAACTGTACACGGATATTGTTTATCTAACCGCAAAACAAGCGATAGGGGAAGAGGTAGCGGCTGTTTTTAACGACCTTGCCGTAGAGCGCTTAACCACCCATAGCAGCCAGCTTATTGTAGCGCCTTTGCAGTTTAAGAGCGTTTTACTGCGCGAGCTGGAAACCGAGGTGGCCTATCAGGCGGAGGGCGGCGAGGGTTCGGTTGTGCTCAAGTGCAACTCCATTTCGGATAAAATGGTCATAGAAACGCTTTGCAAAACCTCGCAGGCGGGCGTTCGGGTTGATATGATTGTGCGCGGTATTTGCTGCTTACAATCGGGCATTCCCGGTTTAACGGACAGTATTCGCGTTACAAGCATCATCGGGCGCTATCTAGAGCACGCGCGCATCTATGCTTTCGGGCGTGGAGAGCGTGCCCGCGTATACATAGCTTCGGGCGATTTTTTAACGCGCAATACCGAGCGGCGTGTAGAGGTAGGCGTGCGGATAGAAGACAGGGAAATGAAAGAAACCTTGTTTGCGGTGCTGGATATGCAGCTGGCCGACACGGTGAACGCAAGCCAAATGCGCCCCAACGGCAGCTATGTGAAGGTGAAACCGCTGGAGGGGCAGCCCCTGTGTGACAGTCAAATGGACATGTACGCGTATTTGGAGCAGCGAGGCCGTTATTTGGATACACGACATCTAGCGTGCCAAAAAACAACAAAACAGCAAAGAAAAAGTGCAAGCTCGCAAGCCGATGCCAGTGCCGGAAGAAAGGGCGGACGCAGCTGGCTGCGGCGATTGATAGGCAGAAAGTAGCAGCCACCCGGCGGGCAGATACCCAAGGTGGCTGCTGTTTTTAGCATCAGTGTACGTACGCAATAAACTTATGAAAGCATGGGCTGCATGGCGGCCGACAGGCGCTGGTGCAATGCCTGCGCTTTTTCCTTCGTATCTTCGCGCGCGGCGTAGTATACCTTCACCTTGGGCTCTGTGCCCGAGGGGCGCACGGTAACCAGCGAGCCGCCCTCCAACGTGTAGACAAGCACATTGCTCACGGGTTGGTTCAGCGGGGTTTCGTCGCCGCCGGGGATACCGGTGCAAAGCCCGCTTTGGTAATCGGCAATGGCGCGCACGCGTATCCCCGCCAGCTCTTCTGGTGGGGTTTTGCGCAGCTGCGCCATAATCTCCTCCATTTTGTCCATTCCAGACAAGCCCTCAAACGCAAAACTCTCGGTAACGCTGAGATAATAACCGTATTGGCCGTACAATTCCTGCATGGCTTCGTACAGGCTGATGCCCATGTTTTTATAAAACGCCGCCGCCTCGCAAATAAGCATGGATGCCACCACAGCGTCTTTATCGCGTACGTGCGTGCCTGCCAGATACCCGTAGCTTTCTTCAAAGCCAAAAATAAAGCGGCCGGCTTCGCCGCCGGCTTCCAGGCGGCCAATCTGCTCGCCGATGTACTTGAAGCCGGTGAGCACGCTCACCATCTCCACTTGGTTGCGTGCCGCCACGGCGTCGGCCATGGGGGACGACACAATGCTCTTGATAGCCAGCGGGCGCGCGGGCATAGTGCCGGTGTCGGCACGGCCTTTGCAGATATAGTCCAGCAGCAACACGCCCACTTCATTGCCGCTCATCAAGTGGTACGTTCCCGCGCTGTCGCGCACGGCTATGCCCACACGGTCGGCGTCCGGGTCGGTGGCCAGCATCAAATCCGCGCCGGTTTCCTCGGCGCGGGCAAGGCCCATGGCCAGGGCCTCGCGCTCTTCGGGGTTGGGGTAAGGGGCGGTGGGGAAGTTGCCGTCCGGCTCCTCTTGCTCGTGCACCACCGTAACATCGCTAAGGCCCATATCGGCCAGCACCCGCCGCACCGGCACGTTGCCTGTGCCATACAAAGGCGAATATACCACCCGCAGGCCGGATTGGCGCAACAGGCCCGGACGGATGGACTGAGCTTTCACGTTTTGGTAAAAAGCTTCCAGCACATCGCCGGAAATGGCCAGCACCCGGCCCGCCTTAACAGCGTCTTGATACGGCATGGTGATGATGTCGTCGAATATATCCAGCTTTTCAATTTCGCCCAATACAGCCCCGGCGTCGTGAGTAGACATTTGGCAGCCATCCGGGCCATAAACCTTGTAGCCATTGTATTTGGCCGGGTTGTGGCTTGCGGTAATCATAATCCCCGCGCTGCAGCGCAGCTGGCGCACCGCAAAGCTAAGCGCGGGCACGGGCTCTAGCGCGGGGTAAATATGCGCTGTCACGCCATTGGCGGCCAAAACGGCGGCGGCCTCGCAGGCAAACAGATTGCTTTTAATGCGGCTGTCGTAGCCAATGGCCACGCTGGGCCGCCCGGCATTTTTTAGCAGGGTGTTGGCCAGGCCCTGGGTGGCGCGGCGCACGGTGTATATGTTCATGCGGTTTGTGCCCGCGCCAATAATGCCGCGCATGCCCGCCGTGCCAAACGTTAAATCGATGGCAAAACGCTCGCGAATGGCCTTTGGGTCGTTTTGGATGGCTTGCAATTCACCGGTAAGGTCGGGGTCTTCCAGTGCGTGGTTCACCCAGCGGTTGTAGCGGATTATATGCATTGCGCACCCCCAGTGCATCAGTTATATAGATATTTTGCTCTCTTTACATCATAATGGCCATGAGGACGAATGTCAAATAAAAGCCATGGCAACAGGAAAAGCCGCCGGTACGCCGGCGGCCCTTCGATGCCCAGGGTGTAGAACAGATTGACCATGCAGACTGGAGAAGCTGTTCTAGGCGCGGATGTCAAGTTGATGGCCAAAGGCAGGCGCGGCCTGCTGCATCATATCAACAATCCCCTGCATCTGAACCTCTGTCTGGTCCATGATCTTTTTGGTGACAGCTATGGAAGCCTGCTGCATCACCTTGTTCTGGGACATAGACATGGCCATAGAAGCAATAGAACCGGTATCCATACGCGTCACCTCCTTTCGTAGGGCATTGGCATCATCACTTACAACGCCATAAAGTACATCGGCAACAAAAAAGTGTTCTTAACACCCTGGCAACACCATTTACGGAGAATAAACGCATACCCGGTTGCGTCCCCCGCGCTTTGCCTGATACAGCGCATTATCGGCTTCGCTCACCAGTGCGTCCAAAGAGCCGTGCCTGGCAAAATCCACACTGGCAACGCCAATGCTTACCGTAACGTGAAACGTGCCCTTGCTGCCGTCAAATTGCAAGCTTTCAACAGCGCGGCGCACAATATCGGCTATCATCACGGCGCCCTCGGCCGTAGCGCCCGGCAACCAAATCACAATCTCTTCGCCGCCGTACCGGCCGCAGAGGTCGGTGTGCCGCAGGCGCGTGCAAATGGTTTTCGAAATGCCTATCAGCACCGCATCGCCGCACACATGGCCGTGCACGTCGTTCACGTCCTTAAACATGTCCACGTCCAGCATCAGCAGGCTGGCGTTTTCTTTTTTGCGGCGGCACAAATCAAAATCGCGTGTGGCGTACAAAAAAAACGTACCCCTAAGCAGCTGGTGGCTATCGGTATCGTCCGTGATGATGTGGCAGCGCCCCTCCATCTGCCCGCAGGACATAAGGTATGTGCAGGATACCCGCAAATGCAGGGTTTCGTCCCCGCTGGAAGCGTCGAAAGAGTGGATACCCTCTCGGCAGTTCACCAAAAGTTCTGGCAAACCGTCGGCCTGGCTAAGCGCCGCGCCATGCGGTAGGGTGCGAAGGCATGGGAAATAACGCAGAGCCGCCGCGTTGGCGTCTAAAAAGCACCCGTCAGGGCCGGTAAGCAAGTAGGCGTCGCACATGCTTTCTACCGCCTGCGCGCGGGTTGGCAGCGCCTTGCCACCGGGAGAGGAGTGCTTAAGGTCAAGGGAGTCGAACACATGCGCCGCAGGAGCAGGATTTCCGCGCCCTGCTGTGTCATCGTCCTTGACAGGCGCGCGCCTGCCTGCGTCCTCTTCCTTGCAGGGCATCGAAACTGCCACATGGGGTTCGATGCCCTTGACCTTACGTAGCGACATGACGCCGCCCTTCTTTCCAAATTAGGATTTTGGCGGAACAACCGCTGTGGCGGCAATTTGCGGTGCGCTGTTTTGCAATTGCCGCATGGCTTTGCGCTTGGCTTTGCGTTTTACGGCAAGCAGCACGCTGCCAACAACAAGCACAAGCAGCGCCGGGGTAATCATCAGCACAAAGTTGCGAAGGTCGGTTGGGTTGGCGTCAGCCCCGAAAAAGCTGTCTAATCTCAGCAGAAAGATGGTGAGGAAGCAGAGCAGGGATAGAATGGACAAGGTTACCGAAGCGTAGGCGGGTTTGCGCCCCCGCCCGTTTATCAGCGAAAGAATGCCGCCGCACAGCAGGGTAAGGGCGCTGACAGTGCCCAGCACAAGGGCAAGCGCCATAATACAAGCCAACAGGCCGATACGCGCCCCCGGGTCTGTGAAAAAATCGACAAAGCCGTAAGGCGCGAAAACCATATCCCACCGGGGGAGTATCCCCGACAGGAACAAATAGGATATGAAGGCATACAAGCCCATCGCGCACAAGCCCAGCACGATGAAGACAATGCCGGAAACCAGGTCTGCCCTGGTTTTTATGCGGGGGGCGGGAACGGCAGCCGCTGGCGCGTAGGGCGCGGTGGACGGCATGGGATAAGCCGGGGCCGGCGGCGCGTAGGGCGCGGTGGACGGCATGGGGTAAGGTGGGGCGGGCATTGCTGGGGGCGGCGCGTAGGGCGCGGCAGGCGGCATGGGCATGGCCGGGGCAGGCGCGGCCCGTGTGGGCGCCGGCGGCTGCACAGGAAGGGTTTGCGCGGGCGTTTGCTGCTGCATGGGCGTGTTCTGCGCTGCTGCCGCTGGGGCTGCCTGCATCGCGCCGCACAAGGGGCAAAACACAGAGGAATCGGCGATTGTGCCGCCGCAAGCTGCACAAGTCATGGTTACACCTCCAATAAAATCACACCGTGGCACGCCGGGAACAGCGAAAATAGAACGAATCGCAACACTTTTTCTGGTGACATCATACCACAAAAGCCAGGCAAATACAAGACTGGTAATGCCGGTGGAAAGCGGTATAATTGGCTTTCAAACGGGTGTGCCAACAGAGCGGAGGGCTGGGCATGTTTGATTTGACGCTTTGGCAAAGCGAAGCCCAGGTGCGGCAAACCGAAACCGCCCTGGCTGGGGTGAACAAAAAGGCGGAGGGCTATGGCTTGGCATTGCGGCCCGAGGAGGTGCGCGCCCTGGCCCTGCGCCACCAAGAGGTGCTGCGAGAAACGGGCCGGGTGGAGTTTGGCGAGGGCGTACTGCCCAAACTGGCCTTCGCTTTTTGCGATTCACCGCATATTCACCCGGAAGAGTATGCTGCCGCGCTGGACAGCCTGATGACTTGTTTTTATTACTTTAAGGGCGAATTGCGCGAACAAATGGGCGACGATGCGCTGATTGACGCCATGAAGCGGTATTTTGACGGCGTGTGCCAGGGCTCTGTGGAATACTTGCAGGGCACACTGCTGGAAGCATTGGCCGAGGCTGCGCGCAAGGCCGAATATGAACCGGATAACGCGGAAACGGATGAATGCGATGAGGACGACGAGGATATCGATGATGAAGCGCGGTGAGGAGCAGAAGCCCTATACCCCCGCGGCGGCGGTTGAGAAACACCGGCAAGTCCCGCCCCGGTTTACGCCAGAGGCCCTGTGGCAGGTAATGCGGCGGCAGGTGGCGCTGTATACCGGCATGGAGAGCAGCAGTGTGCCGCAGGATACGGCGCTGGAGCTGCTGGCTTCGGTGCGGTTTTGTGTACAAACAGCCGTGGACGCGCGGGCGGCCGGCGAGGGCGAAACGCTTGCCGGATGGCTGCTGGCCGGGCAGCGGGTGCTTTATACGCGCGCGGAACAGGTGCGGCGCTTGCAAAAGGCCGCCCTGGCGGCCCGCCTGCCGCTGGACAACGCGCCTTACCGGGACGCCTTGACGGAGACCCAGCGCTTTATCACCTGGTACGACATCCGCTTTTTTGCGCACCAAATCCCCTGCATGATAGACTATCCGCTGGCCCTGCCGGTGGATACGGACAAACAGGGGGCAGACTATATTGCCGACTGGCTGCGCCGCCGTTTGTGGGAAGACCGGCTGTGCGGGTGCTTTTCGAGCAGCGAGGTGACGGCGGTGCTTAACCGCTTTAACGCCAGCTGGCGGCACATGCCGCTTAACCTGTTCGAGCCGGTGTTTGCCGCCGCGCTGGGCAAGGCGCTGCTGCACGGAGATGTGAACGGCCTTGTGATACACCCCGAGGAGCGCAATGCCCTGTGGGCCCAATATGCAAGCGGCGAGGCGGAGGACTTACGGGCTAAGCTGGCGCGCGCTACCGGGCAGCTGTGTAACCGGCTGCGCATGTGGGCAAGCGGGCAGCGCGCTTATTATACCGCCTGTGCCGCCGCCCTGGCGCCGCGCGTGCAAGCGGCGGACAAATGCGGATTTATGCGTATATTTTAGCGTGTATGCCAATACTTTCTGTCCAGATTGCGGTACTGCACGGCTTCGCTTACATGCGGTGTGCCAATCACCTCGCGCGCGTCCAAATCAGCGATGGTGCGGCTTACGCGCAGCACCCGGTCGTATCCGCGGGCCGAAAGGCCCATGCGCTCGAAAGCCAGCTTTAGCATTCTGGCAGCATCGTCCGTTAAGGGGCAGGCGGCGCGCAGGGCGTCGCCCGCTAAAGCGCTGTTGGCTATAAAATCTGCGCCGCCTGTGCGCTGCAGCGCAAAGGCCCGCGCCGCCTGCACCCGCCGCAAAATCACCGCGCTGGCTTCGCCGCCCCGCTGTGCGCTGATGGCGCCGTAGTCTACCGGCTGTACCTCTACGTGTAAATCAATGCGGTCTAGCAGCGGGCCGCTTATTTTCTGCAAGTAGCGCTCTATGGCGGTGTCCAGGCATCGGCACTCGCGCGTGGGGTGGCCAAAATAGCCGCAGGGGCAAGGGTTCATGGCGGCGGCCAGCATAAACCGGCTGGGGAACACCACACTGCCCGCCACGCGGCTTACGGTTACCTGGCCGTCCTCCATGGGCTGGCGTAAAATCTCCAGCGCTTCGCGCTTAAACTCCGGCAGTTCGTCTAAAAAAAGCACCCCATTGTGCGCTAAGCTTATTTCGCCCGGGCGCGGTGTGCTGCCCCCGCCCGCCAGGCCCGCCGGGCTTACCGAGTGGTGCGGCGAACGAAAGGGCCGTGCGGTAAGCAGCCGGTTGCCAATGCCGTCTTTTTGCAGCAGGCCTCGTCGCGGCCCATCGCCGGCAAAATGCCGGGCAGGCGCTTGGCCAGCATGCTTTTGCCCGCCCCGGGCGCGCCCACAAACAAAATGTTGTGCAGCCCCGCCGCCGCAATCTCCACCGCGCGGCGCGCCTCGGGCTGGCCGTGCACGTCGCTGTAATCCGGCACCGATACAGGCGGCGGCAGGGCATCGTCTTGCGGCGCATAGGGTGTTAACGGGGTTTGGCCGCGCAGGTGGGCCACCACATCCGCCGCGCAGCGCACCGGGTATATGGTAAGGCCCGGTATCACGGCCATCTCGGGCGCGTTGCCCGCGGGCGCAAACACTTTGTTCACCTGCTTGCGGGCACAGGCCAAGGCCATGGGCAGCGCGCCCGCCACGGGGCGCACCTCGCCGTTCAGGCTCAATTCGCCTATGTACGCGCAATCGCCCGGCAGAGGGGGTATCTGTTCGCTGGCCGCCAGCAGCCCCAGCAGCACCGGCAAGTCGTACACCGGGCCGGTTTTACGAATGTCGGCCGGCGCCAGGTTTACCGTAATGCGGCTGGGCGGGAAGGTATAACCCATGTTTTTTAGGCTGCTGCGCACACGGTCGGCGGCTTCTTTCACGGCGTTGTCGGGCAGGCCCACAATGGCAAACTGCGGCAGCCCGCCCGAGATATCCACCTCGGCGGTTACCATAAACCCCTTTAAGGCCCAAACCCCCAGGCTGTGTACTTTTGTGAACAAGCCGCATTCCCCTCCCGGATGTTGCCACCCTTCAAAAACCTTTATAGCAAAACTACCCCCGCCGCTTCACAGGCGGCGCGGGTGGCATCGTCCCACAGGCTGCACTGCACCTCGCCAATGTGTGCCTTGCCCAGCAGCAGCAGGCACAGGCGGCTTTGCCCAATGCCCCCGCCAATGGCCGGCGGCAATTTGCCCGCCAGCAGCAGGCGGTGGAAGGGCAGTGTTTTGCGGTTTTCGCACCCGCTGATACGCAGCTGCGCATCCAGCGCGGCGGGGTCTACCCGCACGCCCATGGAAGACAGCTCTACCGACCGCCCCAGCACCGGGCTCCACAGCAGGATATCGCCATTCAGGGCCCAGTCGTCGTAATCGGGGGCGCGGCCATCGTGCCTGTGGCCGCTTTTAAGCGCCCCGCCAATTTGTTCTAAAAACACGGTATGGTGTTCTTTGCAAATGGCGTCTTCGCGCTGTTTCGAGGTATACTGCGGCCAGCGGTCTTCCAGTTCCTGCGTGGTTACAAAATACACGTCGCGGGTGTAGCCGTAGTCGGGCAAATGGTACTTTTCGCGCATGGCGTCGCCGGTATCCATCAGCGCCCCCACAATGGCCCGCACCGTCTGGTGCAAGGTTTCGCGGTTGCGCCCGTCTTCGGGCAGCACCTTCTCCCAGTCCCACTGGTCCACGTAAATCGAGTGCAGGTTGTCCATCTCTTCATCGCGGCGTATGGCGTTCATATCGGTGTAAAGTCCGTTGCCGGGGTAAAAATCGTAGAGATACAGCGCCATGCGCTTCCACTTTGCCAGGCTGTGCACCACCTGCGCCACTTGCCCGGTTTCGGTAATGTCGAAGGCAACGGCGCGCTCAGTGCCGTTCAAATCATCGTTTAAGCCGGTGGCGGGGTCTACAAACAACGGCGCGGATACGCGCTTCAGGTTCAGCGCGTTCGCCAGCCGGTCTTGGAAATCCAGCTTAATCGCCCCAATGGCCGTTTGGGTGTCGTATAAATTCAGCGCCGAGCGGTAACCCGGCGGGATGACGGTGTTTGCCATGCGTGCCCTCCTTGGTGCGTTTGATGCGGTAGCGGTTTACAGTATACCAAAAAAACACCCCTTTGCAAACCGGTTCAAAATATGCCATAATAGTATAAACACAATCGCGCGGAGGAGAATTCAGTATGAAATGCCCCTATTGCGGCGCCATCGATTCCAAAGTGATTGATTCCCGTCCGGCCGACGATTCCGCGCGTATCCGCAGGCGGCGGGAGTGTTTATCTTGCGCCAAGCGCTTTACCACCTACGAAATTGTGGAAACCGTGCCGCTGATGGTGATAAAAAAAGACAAAAGCCGCGAAGCCTTTGACCGCGAGAAGCTGCTTAGCGGCCTGATGCGCGCCAGCTATAAGCGCCCGGTGTCTTACCAGATGCTGGAAACCATTGTGGACAACATCGAGCAGCACCTGCTGAGCAGCTACGACCGCGAGGTGACCTCGATTGCCATTGGCGAATTGGCCATGGAAGAGCTGCGCCGGGCCGATGAGGTGGCTTATGTGCGCTTTGCGTCGGTGTATCGCCAATTCAGCGACATTAATACCTTTATGGACGAGCTAAAAACCCTGCTTAGCAAGCAGGGGCTGGCATAGATACCGGGGCAAGCAAGGCGCGCATTCACCGGCTTGACGTCTGTTTATGTTTTGGATATACTTGTTTAAGTTAATAGGGAAGGAGCTGCCGGTTTGATTATTATCGCCTAAACAACACTAATAGTTGGAAGCACCGTTTTGAACGGGTGTTTCTGTGTTGGGCGGTAATTATGCAGCAAATGGGCAGTGTGTGTTAAGGCAACGCCACCGGGCCGGTTTGTGCCGCCCGGCGGCGCTTTTTTAGCGTTGCCATGCGCTTAAGGAAGGTAACACCCCATGGCTTTAATCCAAATTATCAATCTGTCTTTTACCTATCCAGGCGCACTGGCGCCCGTGTTTAAGGATGTAAACCTGGATTTGGACACCCGCTGGCGGCTGGGGCTGATTGGGCGCAACGGGCGCGGAAAAACAACGCTTCTGCGTCTGATGAGCGGAGAGCTTACCGGGCAGGGCGTAATAGCGGCAAGTGCCCGTTTCGAGTATTTCCCAAAGCCCGTGCGGGATACCGCCCGCCTTGCACTGGCCGTGGCCCGGCAAAGCATTGCCCCTTTTGAGGCCTGGGAAGCCGAAATGCGCCGCCTTGCAGCGCTGGCTACCCCCGAAGCAATGGAGGCCTACGGCGAGCTTGAACTGACCTATGCCGCAAACGACGGCTATGTGATAGACGGGGCTATTGCGGCCGAAGCCGGGCGGCTGGGCATTGCAGAAGAGGCTCTGGGCCGCCCGTTTGATACCTTGTCGGGCGGGGAGCAGGTGAAGCTGTTATTGGCGGCCGCTTTTTTGCGCAAAAACAGCTTTTTGCTGATTGACGAGCCCACCGACCATTTGGACGCTGAAGGACGCCGCCGCGTGGCGGCCTGGCTGGCCGGGAAAGAGGGGTTTATTCTGGTAAGCCACGACCGTGCTTTCTTAGACGCCAGCATCGACCATGTGCTTTCCATCAACCGGGCCGATATTGAGCTGCAGCGCGGAAACTACACCAGCTGGCGGCAAAACCGCGAGGAACAGGATGATTTTGAGCGCGGGCAAAACAAAAAGCTGGAGAAGGATATTGGCCGCCTAACAGCCGCCGCCGCCCGTACCGAGCGCTGGAGCGACCAAATAGAAAAAAGCAAAAAGTGCCGCAATCAAACCTACAGCAAGGGCCCTGCCGCGCTGGACCGCGGCTATGTGGGCCACCAGGCCGCCCGGATGATGAAACGCTCCAAAGTTATTTTAGGCCGCCGCGAAGCCGAAATTGAGCAAAAAAAGCAGCTGCTGAAAAACATTGAAGAAACAGAGCCCTTGGCGTTTCAAAACCTGGCCGCCCACAAACAGCGCACCCTATTGGCCGAGGGGCTTTGCTATGCCTACGGCGGCAGGCAGGTGCTGAACCTGCCGCGGCTGGAGGTGCGCGCGGGCGAGCGCATAGCGGTGACAGGAGCGAACGGCTGCGGCAAAAGCACCCTGCTAAAGCTGCTGGCGGGCGCTCTTGTGCCCACATCTGGTACAATTCAGCGTTTATCCGGCTTGCAGGTAAGCGTGGTGCAGCAGGATGTATTTGCCCTGGCGGGAAGCCTGAGTGCCTGTGCCGCGCAAAATGGCGTAGACGAAACGCTGTTTATCACCCTGCTGCGCAAATTAAACTTTGAGCGCGAGGCCTTTGCGCGCGAAGTGGGCAGCTACAGTGCGGGGCAAAAGAAAAAGGTAGCACTGGCGCTTTCGCTGGCTAAGCCCGCGCATCTGTTGTTATGGGATGAACCGCTGAACTATATTGACGTGCTAAGCCGCGAGCAAATAGAAAGCGCCGTGCTGGCAAGCAACCCCACCCTTGTGTTTGTAGAGCACGACCAAGCCTTTATTGGCGCGGTGGCCACGCGGGTTTTAAGATTGTAAATTGCTTTAGCAATTTACTTGACTAAATCACTAAAGTGTACTATACTTGCTGCAAACAATATTCAAAGGGGCTCATGATGGATTTTACACTGCCGGCCTTGCGAAATGAAGAGATAATCTCTTTGAAACTGCGCAGCCTGTACGAACAGGCAAGTTACCGCCTTACCCGGGTGGGCAGCTTTGAAGAGTACGATTTGTATTTGCAAAACCGGCCTTTCCTCACCGTGGAAGACATGATAACCTTTAACGCGGGGGACGGCCGCTTGATGGCGCTGAAGCCGGATGTAACCCTCTCGATTGTAAAAAACACGCCCGGGGGCGGCGTGCGCAGGCTGTACTACACCGAAAACATTTTCAGGCGCAGCCGCCAAAGCGGCGAATACCGCGAAAAAAAGCAGATGGGCTTAGAATTTATCGGCGGTGAGGGCTTGCAGGCCGAAGCGGAGATTTTAGGCCTGGCGCTGGACAGCCTGGCGGTGATTGGCCCTTCGGCGCTGGATTTATCGCACATGGAGTTTATCGAGGGCGTGCTGAGCTGCTTTGAAGACCCCGCCCACAAACAAGCCGCCGTGGATGCCTTGCGCCGCAAAAGCCCGCACGCCATGCGCAAGGCGGCCCAAGGCGCGGGTTTAAGCGAAAATGAGAAAGAAAACCTGGCGCGCCTGGCCGTTTTAGCCGGCCCGTTTGGCGAAACCCTTACCCGGGCGCAGGCCATTGCCTCCGGCAGCAACCAGGCCAAGGCGGCACTGGAGCATTTGCGCCACCTGTATGCCACGCTGCGCAAGCGGCAGCCCAAGGTGTGTGTACGGCTGGATTTTTCCATCATCAACGACGCGGACTACTACAACGGCCTGATTTTCCAGGGCTATGTGGATGGCGTGCCAGGCACGGTGATGGTGGGCGGGCGCTACGATTTGCTGCTGCGGCGCTTTCAAAAGCCGCAGGGGGCTATTGGCTTTGCGGTGTATCTGGACGCGCTGGCGGCGGTGGATGAAGATGTGCCCGCCGCCAAGGGCGTGCCTTGGCTGAACGTTGCCTTGCCGAAGGGCCGCCTGGGCGATAAGGTGTATGGCCTGTTTGAAAAAGCAGGGCTTGCCAAGGCGGATGTGCTGGGCAAAACGCGCAAGCTAACGTTTGAAGATGAAGAAAGCCGCACGCGGTTTTTTTTGGTGAAGCCAAGCGACGTGGACAGCTACGTGGAGCATGGCGCAGCCGATGTTGGGGTGGTGGGCAAGGACGTGCTGATGGAAAACGGCGCCGACGTGCTGGAACTGCTGGATTTGGGCCTTGGCAAGTGCCGCCTGGCCGTGGCGGGCAGAGAGGGCTTTGCCGAAGACCCGGCCCAGCCCTTGCGGGTGGCCACCAAATACCCCAAAATAGCGCGCAGCTACTATGCGGCGCAAAGCCGCGCGGTAGAAATCATCAAGCTGCAGGGGTCTATCGAGCTGGCGTCTTTGCTGGGGCTTTCCGATGTGATAGTGGACATTGTGGAAACGGGCTCTACCCTAAATGAAAACAACCTGCAGGTATTGGCCGATATCGCGCCCTCTTCGGCCAGGCTGATTGCGAACCGTGCCGCTTGGCGCTTTAAGCAGGGCAGAATGACGGCATTGGTGGATAAACTGGGGGGGAAAACATGATAGTGATACAGCACTGCGAAGAGGTATCGGCACAGAATATTTTATGGCAGCGGCAGCAAACCCAGCCCGCCGGCGTGCAAGGGGTGGTGCGCGGCATATTAGACGATGTGCGCCTGCGCGGGGACGCGGCCGTGCTGGACTATACCGAGAAATTTGACGGTGTGCGACCCAAAACCCTGCGCGTAACACAGGAAGAGGTAGACCGCGCATGCAAAGCGGTAGACCCCGTCGTGCTGGCCGCCATGCGCGAGGCGGCGGAGAACATTGCCGATTTTCATCGCAGGCAGGTGCGCCAGGGCTTTATAAACGCCGATAAAGAGGGCATTGTGGTGGGCCAGCGGGTGCTGCCGCTGGCCCGGGTGGGCGTGTATGTGCCCGGCGGCACGGCGGCGTACCCCAGCACGGTGCTGATGGATGTTATCCCGGCCAAAATTGCCGGGGTGAAGCGCATTGTGATGGCAACCCCGCCCGGGAAGGGCAGCGGGATACCGAACGAGATACTGGCGGCGGCAAGCATTGCCGGTGTGGACGAAATATACAGCGTGGGCGGCGCGCAGGCCATAGGCGCGCTGTGCTACGGCACACAAACGCTGCCCCGGGTGGATAAAATTGTAGGGCCGGGGAATATTTACGTGGCCACAGCGAAAAAGCAGGTATACGGCGTGGTGGATATTGACATGATAGCCGGGCCGAGCGATATATTGATTGTGGCCGACGAAAGCGCCGACCCTGCCTTTGTGGCGGCCGATATGCTGGCCCAGGCCGAACACGACGGACTGGCGGCGGCGGTGCTGGTAACCACCAGCGCGCCTCTGGCCGGGCGGGTGCAGGCCCAGCTGGAGGCCCGCATCGCAAAGCTGCCGCGCGCGGATATCGCGCGGGCGTCGCTGGAGCGCAACGGGCGCATATTGCTGGCGGATACGCTAGGCCAGGCGCTGGACATGGCCAACGCGCTTGCGCCGGAGCATTTGGAACTGTGCGTGGCCGACCCCTTTGCCTGGCTGCCCCGGGTAGAAAATGCGGGCAGCGTGTTTTTGGGGCATCACACCCCCGAGGCGCTGGGCGATTATTTTGCCGGGCCCAACCACACCCTGCCCACCAGCGGCACGGCCCGGTTTTATTCGCCGCTTTCGGTAGACGACTATGTGAAGAAAAGCAGTTTTTTGTATTATTCAAGCGATGTACTGCAAAAATGCGCCGACAAGGTAATTGCCTTTGCAGAGTGCGAGGGCCTAAACGCCCACGCCGAAAGCATCCGGGTACGGGCGAAGAAGGAAACCGGTGATGACTGATTTTTTAGACCCCAGGCTGCAAAACCTTGCGCCCTATACCCCCGGCGAGCAGCCGCAGGAGCGCCGGTATATCAAGCTGAACACCAACGAATGCCCGTACCCGCCCGCGCCGGGGGTGAAAGATGCGGTGGCGGCGCAGGCCGCGCTTTTGAACCTGTACCCGGACCCTGCCGCCGCTGCCCTGCGTACCGCCATGGCCCGTACCCTGGACGTGCCCGAAAGCAGTGTGTTTATGGGCAACGGCAGCGATGAAATTTTGGCCTTTTGCTTTCAGGGCTTGTGCGCGAACGGGGCGGCGTTTGCGGATGTAACCTATGGCTTTTACCCTGTGTACACCGCACTGTACGGCGTGGCGGCAAGGGTGATACCCCTGCAAGCGGATTTTACACTGGACACGCAAGCATACGAGAATGCCCGGGAGACCCTTTTTATTGCCAACCCCAACGCCCCTACGGGGCTGGCGCTGCCGGCGGCGGCGCTGGAGGCATTGGCCGCCGGCAACACAGGGCGCTTGCTGGTGGTAGACGAAGCGTATGTTGATTTTGGCGCGGAAAGTGTTGTGAAGCTGACACAAAAGTATGATAATATACTGGTGGTGGGCACTTTATCAAAATCGCGCGCGCTGGCGGGCGCGCGCCTGGGCTATGCCGTGGGCGCGCCGGGGCTTATTGCCGCTTTAGAGCGCATCCGCTACAGCTTTAACCCCTACAACCTTAGCCGCCTTGCCATGGCGGCGGGCCTGGCGGCCCTTCATGATGCCGCGTATTTTGAATGCTGCCGCCGTAAAATAATGCAAACGCGCGCCGATACCACAGATAAGCTGGCGGCGCTGGGGTTTGAGTGCACCGCCAGCAAAGCCAATTTTGTGTTTGCGCGGCATCAAACAGCCGGGGGCGGGGCGCTGTACCGGGCCTTAAAAAGCGCGGGTGTTTTGGTGCGTTGGTTTGATAAACCGCGCATCCAAGACTATCTGCGCATTACCATTGGCACGCCCGAGGAAATGGCACAGCTGTTTATGGCATTTGAAAAGATTTTGCGTGTGAGGTGACAGAAATGCGTTTGGCACAAATACAGCGCAGCACAACCGAAACCGAAATAGAAATAACCCTGGATTTGGACGGCGGCGGGCTGTACGAGGTGGACACCGGCTGCGGGTTTTTTAACCACATGCTGGAACTGTTTGCGCGCCACGGCCGCTTTGATTTGAAACTGAGCGTCAAGGGCGACGTGCAGGTGGATTATCACCACACGGTGGAAGACACCGGCCTTGCGCTGGGGCGCGCATTTTGCGAGGCGCTGGGCAACCACGCGGGCATTGCGCGCTACGGCCAAATGCTGCTGCCCATGGACGAGGCGCTGGTGCTGGTGGCGGTGGACATGTGCGGGCGCGCTGCGCCCGTTCTGGATTTGCAAATACCAGCCGAGCGCGTGGGCGATTTTGATACCGAGCTGGTGGCCGAGTTTTTTACGGCTTTCGCGCGCGAAGCGGGTGTGGCGCTGCATATACGGCGGCTGGCGGGCACAAACAGCCACCACATCATCGAGGCGGCCTTTAAGGGCTTTGCGCGCGCCATGCGGCAAGCGGTGAAAATGGATGCGGACGCGCCCGGAGAAATACCTTCCACCAAGGGGATTCTGCGCGGATGATAGCCATTGTTAACTACGGTGTGGGCAATTTATACAGCTTGTCTTCCTCATTGCGTTTTTTGGGTGTGGAGGCGGCCGTTACCGGCGATGCGGCGGTGCTTGAGCGCGCGGACGGGATTATTCTGCCCGGGGTGGGCGCTTTTGGCGATGCCATGGATAAGCTGCGTCAAACCGGGCTGGATACGGTGCTGAAAGCCAGGGCAAAAGCGGGCAAGCCGCTTTTGGGCATATGCCTGGGCATGCAGCTTTTGTTTGAGCAAAGCTTTGAGTTTGGCCGCCACGCGGGCCTGGGGCTGATACCAGGCGATATTTGCCCCCTGCGCGAGGATTTGAACGCGCTGGGCCAGCCGTACGCGGCGTGCAAAGTACCGCACATGGGGTGGAACAGCCTGCGCATAACCAATCAGGGTTGCCCGCTTTTGCAAAACACGGCACAGGGCGCATATGTGTATTATGTACACAGCTTTTATGCCAAACACTGCCAGCAAGCCACGGCGGCAAGCAGTGACTACGGGGTGCGCGTGCCCGGCGTGGTGCAAAACGGCAGCGTGTTTGGCACGCAGTTTCATCCCGAAAAAAGCGGGGACGCGGGCCTTGGGATACTAAGGGCGTTTGCCAAAATATGTGGAGAGAGCGGAGAGGCAGTATGCTGTTGTTTCCGGCCATAGACCTTTTAGGCGGCCAGGTGGTGCGTTTGTATCAGGGCGACTATGCCCAAAGCGAAGTGTACAGCGGCGACCCCGCCCGGTGCGCGGCCGATTTTGAGCGCGCGGGCGCCGCCTGCCTGCACGTGGTGGATTTGGACGGCGCCAAGACTGGCAAACCCGTAAACTTTGACCATGTGCAAAATATAGCGCGCGCAACGGGGCTGTTTATAGAGCTTGGCGGCGGCATACGCGATGAAGCGGCCGTGGAGCAGTGCTTCGCGGCGGGCGTAAGCCGGGTGATACTGGGCACGGCGGCGCTGCGGGATACCGCTTTTACCACCCGTATGGCGCAAAAATACGGTGATAAAATTGCCGTGGGGGTAGACGCGCGCGACGGCAAAGTGGCCGTTGCGGGCTGGCTGGAAACCACCAGTGCCGACAGCGTGGATTTTTGCCGCCGGATGGCGGAAATTGGGATACAGCATGTGATTTATACAGACATATCGCGCGATGGGGCGATGCAGGGCGCGAACATAGACGTATACCGAAAGCTTGCCGCGATACCGGGGCTTCACATTACGGCCAGCGGCGGGGTGTCGTCGCTGGACGAGATAGCCAAGCTGCGGGATTTGGGCTGCTGCGCGGCCATTTTGGGCAAGGCGCTGTACACCGGCGCACTTAAGCTGGAAGAGGCGCTGCAAACGGCGCATGAAGGAGGCACATAATGCTAACCAAACGAATTATCCCCTGCCTGGACGTGCGCGACGGGCGCGTGGTGAAAGGTGTGAACTTTGAGGGCTTGCAGGATGTGGCAGACCCGGTGGACATGGCGCGGCGCTACAACGCCGAAGGCGCGGACGAACTGGTGTTTTACGATATCACGGCATCGGCCGAAGGGCGCGGGCTGTTTACCGATGTGCTGAAGCGGGTAGCGGCCGAGGTGTTTATCCCGCTTTCGGTGGGCGGGGCTATTGCTTCGGTAGCCGATTTCGACCGCGTGCTGAACTGCGGCGCGGATAAGGTGAGCGTGAACTCGGGCGTGGTGGCAAACCGCGCGCTGATTGCCGATGCCGCCAAACGCTACGGCAGCCAGTGCGTGGTGCTTTCTATAGATGTGAAGCGGGTGGACGGGCAATACCGCGTGTTTACGAAGGGCGGCCGCGAAGACACCGGCCTGGATGCGCTGGACTGGGCCGCCCGGGGCGAAGCCGAGGGCGCGGGGGAGCTGGTGGTGAACAGCATGGACACCGACGGCGTGAAGGGTGGCTTTGATTTGCCGCTTTTGGCCGAAATGGCCGCTCGTGTGCGCATTCCCATCATTGCGTCCGGCGGGGCGGGCAGCATGGAGCACTTTGCGCAGCTGTTTGCCCTGCCCGGTATGGACGCCGGGCTGGCCGCGTCCATCTTCCACTTTGGCGAGGTGCGTATCCCCGAGCTTAAAGAGTACCTGCAAGCGCAAAACATACCGGTGAGGGTTTAATATGGCGGGGCCGATGCCTGCATCGGCCCGTAAGGAGTGTGCCCATGCTTGATATTACAACACTGAAATTTGACATAAGCGGCCTGATACCCGCCGTGGTGCAGGACGACGCCACCGGCGAGGTGCTAACCCTGGCCTACATGAACCGTGAGAGCCTGGACATTACCCTGCGGGAGAAGCGCACCTGCTTTTATTCCCGCAGCCGGGGGCAGCTGTGGCGCAAGGGCGAAAGCAGCGGCCATGTGCAGCATGTGGTGCGGATAACGGCCGATTGCGACGCGGACGCCTTGCTGGTGCGCGTGCGCAAAGAAGGCCCGGCCTGCCATACGGGTGAAAACAGCTGTTTTCACCAGCCCTTGTGGCAAAACCCGGACGAAACACCGCAGGTAACGCCGGAAAGCCTGTACCACCTGATAATGGGCCGTAAAGATACCCCGCAGGAGGGCAGCTACACCAGCTATTTGTTTGGCAAGGGCCGCGAGAAGATACTGAAAAAAGTGGGCGAAGAGTGCACCGAGGTGGTGATTGCCGCCATGAAGGGGGACACGCGTGAAACGGTGTTTGAACTGGCCGACTTGTGCTACCACGCGCTGGTGCTGATGGCCGAGTGCGGCATAGCCCCCGCCGAGGTGCAGGCCGAGCTGACCAGCCGCCACGTGGTGGACAGGAAAGTGAAACAGGAGACCTTAAAGTGAAAATGCGCTGCAACATGCATACACACAGCACTTTCAGCGATGGGCAAAACACACCTGAAGAAATGGCGCAGGCGGCGCTGGCCCTGGGATTTACAACTCTTGGTTTTTCGTCGCACGCCCCCGCGCCGTTCGACCCCTCCTGTCCCGGTGTGGCCAGCGAGGAAGCGTATATCGCGCACATCCGGGCGCTGGCGGCACAATATGCGGGCAGGCTGGAAATAGCCTGCGGGATAGAACAGGACGCCATGATGCCGGTAGACGCCGGGAGGTACGATTATGTGATTGGCTCGACGCACTATCTGCGGCTGCCGGGCTGTGCCGCGCCGCTGCCTGTAGACGTAAGCCCGGAGAACTACAAAAACCTGGTGCAGGATTGGTTTGGCGGCGACGCTTTGGCCTTGGTGCGCGCGTTTTACGAGCTTGTGGTAAAAACGGCGGCCCAAACCCGCCCGGCCATCGTGGGCCATTTTGATTTGGTGACGAAATTCAACCAACATACGCCCTTGTTTGACGAAGCAGGCTCCGCGTATAGGGATATGGCTTTACAGGCGCTGGACGCGGTTATAGACAGTCTTTCCGGGTATGGCGGCGTTTTGGAGGTAAACACCGGCGCGATGGCGCGCGGCTGGCGCAACGCGCCCTATCCCGCGCCTTTTTTGCTGCGGCACGCGGCACAGCGCGGCGCGCGGGTGGTGATTAACAGCGACAGCCACAGTGCGCAAACGCTGGACAGCGGCTTTGAGGCGGCGCTGCAGGCCGTGCGGCAAGCGGGTTTTGCCAGCCTGTGCGTATACCAAAACAAGCGCTTTGTTGATGTGCCGATTGGCGGCCGATTGGCGGGGAGAATCGTTGACAACGGGTGACGAAAAACCTAAAATAGGCTGGTAAGACGAAAACCACAAACTTCGTGCGATTGGGAGCGGCAATGGCGTTTGGTAAAAGCAAAAAAGGCGGGGCAGAGCAAACACTGGCCGGCGTGCTGAACGCGCTGGATACCGAAATATTGGTGCTGCGCGGAAAAGGATGCGGCATTTTGTTTGCCAACAGCGCCGCCCAAAAGCGCTTGGGCAAAAATAGCGAAGCGGCGGTATCTTGCGCGGACGCCCTGGCAAACAGCTACCCGGATATATGCCGGGTGTGCCCCGGCGCGGACGTGGCCGCCGATGAACTGCCGTTCAGGCACGAGGTGAAAGACAAGGCCGGGCAAAGCTACCTTGCCGAAGGCTTTGGCGTATTGTGGACGGACGACAAGCCCGCCCTGCTGCTTACCCTGCGCAACGTGGATGAGGAGAGCAAGGCGCGGCAAAAATTGTACGACCTTGCGTACATAGACCAGCTGACCGGCGTTTCCAACCGTCAGCGCTTCCGCGAGGATTTTGAGGCGGTGGCGGGGGACATCGCGGCGGGCAGGCTGTACGGTGTGGTGGCAATTTTTGATTTAGACAACTTTAAGAACGTGAACGATACCTACGGCCACAGCACCGGAGATGTGATGCTGCGCCGCTTGACCGAGCATTTGAAGAGTGTGCCGGAGTATCGCGGCCATTTGTACCGCCTTGGCGGCGATGAGTTTGTGTTTTTCTTCACCGGCCCGCCCAGCAGCTATGGCAGCGAAGAGGCTTTTCGCGGAAAGTACATACAGCTGTTCAAAAACGCGTTTTTGGCCTACACCATGCCCAATATTGATATTTCCTGTACCATCAGCATGGGAGCGGCCCTTTTTCCGCGATACGGCGAAAACTCTTCAGAACTGCTGCGCAAGGCCGATATTGCGCTGTACCAGGCCAAAGCCGCCGGTAAAAACCGCCTGGTGTTCTTCGAAGACCAATACGACACCGCGAAAAAGTTTAAGGACTTGTATATCAATATCCAGCCCATTTTAACGGCGCATGGCACTACCTATGGCTACGAACTGGTAGACCGGGGCGATGAGGGCAAGGATGCCGAGGATACCCTCAATCTCTCTGATTTTGACCGCACCATGGACGCCATCAGCCCCGGGGAACTGGATGGCAGCGAACGATACTTTGTGGCTTTCACCAACCAGTTTACCAGCGGCACGGTGCTGAACAACCTGCCTAAAGATAAATTTGTGGTGCAAATACATCTGGGAGAAAGCCCGCCCACAGCCGCGGAGCTGCTGAAATACAAGCAGCTGCGTGTTTATGGGTATGCCCTGGCGGCCAGCGGCCTCAGCCGCAAAAACCACTCGCCGGATTTGATGGCGCTGGCAGATTACGTCAAGTTTTCCCCTGGCGCGGATATGGCGTTTCAAAAACGCACCATCACAGAGCATTCGGGCAAGCGCTTTGTGGCGCTGGGGGTGGATAGCGGCATCGAGTTTGAAACCGCCAAGAGCCAGGGCTTTAAGCTGTTTCAGGGCTATTTCTTCAACCAGCCCGTGGTGGTGAAAAAAACCAAGGACATTGACCCGATGCGGGCAAACTATTTGCGCCTGCTTAAGCTTACCAGCACCAAGGATTACGTGAATTTCCACGAGATTAGTACCGTTATTTCTTCCGATGTGGCGTTGTCTTACAAGCTGCTGCGGCTGCTGAACTCGGCGGCGGTGGGGCTGAAGAACAAAGTGTCGTCCATTGACATGGCGGTGGCCTACCTGGGCGAGGAAAGCCTGAAAAAATGGGTGGCTTTGCTGGCGCTGCGCGGCATTGGCGCGGATAAGCCGCTGGAACTGGTGCGCATGTCGCTTATTCGCGCGCAGTTTGGCGAATTGCTGGCCCCTGCCTTCAAGCCGCCGCGCGATGTTCGCTATGTGTTTTTGACGGGCTTATTTTCGCTGTTGCATGTGGCGCTTGAAAAATCCAAGGAAGAGCTCTTTGAAGAAATTCCGGTGGCGGACGTGATTCGCGAGTCTATCATGACGCAGACGGGCCCGCACTCGGATTTGCTGGCGTTTTTTACCAGCTACGAGTATGCCAACTGGGACGAAGTAAGCGCTTTTGTGCGGGAAAACGGCTTAAACGACCGCCTCATCAATGACGCTTACATCAGCGCCGTGAAATGGTACAACGACCTTGCCCGCAACACTTAAAGCCGAAAAAGCCGTTCAATTTCAAGACGTATCTTCTGCCCGCGGAATTTTCTGCGGGTATTTTTGCGCACCTTTATTTATTTTGTGCCAGCAGGCGGCACGCACGCTTTTTGGATAAAATAAATAGCGCAAATGCGATATAAATATACCATAGCGGTAAGCTTGCGCATTCGAGAATGTTCGCAAGCTGTATTTTTGCCGGCAACTCATCTTGTGGAATTGCAAAATTACTTTACTTTATCCATTCGGCTAGGGGGAAGATAATGCTATAATGTGTCCAACGATAGAACCATTCGTTAGGATATTTTGGTTGTTTTGCCATGGTGTTTCCTTAGAACCGTATACACCCATTGGCGCCGAACCGGTTTTGGGTGATGATCATTTTCGCAGGAGGATATCCGGAATGTCATCAAAGCCAGAGATTTGCGGTGTGTGTGACGCCGGCGCGTACTCGGAGCATGCGGCGTGGCTGCAGCGCGGGCGCGCGGGTGTAAAAAACAGCTTTGCGGTGCAAGCGGGCGCGGGTGTGTCTGGTTTTGCCTTGCAGGAATGCCGCGCGGGTATTGATAATTTGTGCACCGGCGCAGGCGATGCGCCGGATACAGTGACTGTCAGCTTGAAAATCAATTCGTCTTTGCCGGCAGAGGGCTACCGCTTAACGGGCGCGGCGGGGCAGCTTGTGATAGAAGGCGCAGACGCAAACGGCCTTTTGTATGGCGTGTATACCTTTTTGCTGCGGCTGGCGGCTGGGGATAACCCGGAACAGCTGAACACGCAGAGCGCGCCGGCCGTACCGCATCGTGTCATCAACCACTGGGATCGTATGGACGGCACGGTGGAGCGCGGTTACGCCGGGAAATCGATTTTCTTTAAGAACAACGCCTTGGATTACGACCCACAGCGTGTGCGCGACTATGCGCGTCTTTTGGCCAGTATAGGTGTTAACGGCATATGTATCAACAACATGAACGTTACCCTGGGCTCTGTGATGCTTATTTGCGATGAGCAATTGCCCCTGGTGGCGCGGCTGGCCGATATTTTCCGGGATTTTGGCATCCGGGTGGCTTTATCGGTGGGCTTTGAAAGCCCCTCGGTGCTGGGCGGCATACCGATGCAAGACCCTTTGGCCTCCGCGGTGGTGAACTGGTGGGCGGAGCGGACGAGCGCCATTTACAGCCAGATACCAGACTTTTTGGGTTTTGTGGTCAAGGCAGACTCGGAATTTCAGAGCGGGCCCAGTGCCATGGGCATTAGCCAGGCCCAGGGCGCAAACCTGCTGGCGCGCGCGCTTGCCCCCCATGGCGGCATCGTTTTCTGGCGATGCTTCATCTACAACTGCCTGCAAGACTGGCGCGATACCCAAACCGACCGGCCAATGGCGGCCTATGCTTTGTTCAAGGATTTGGACGGGCAGTTTGACGACAATGTGATTTTACAAATCAAAAACGGGCCCAGCGATTTTCAGGTGCGAGAGCCCAATTCGCCCTTGTTTGGGGCGATGCCGGGTACGCGCCAGGGCCTGGAATTACAGATAACCCAGGAGTACACCGGCCAGCAGATAGATTTGTACTGCCTGGCGGTACACTGGGAAGAAGTGCTGGACGCGCCCGGACATGAGCCGGGGCATCTGCGCGACTTAATCGGCGGTGCGGTGCAGGCGGTTTCGGCCATATCCAACGTGGGCGATGATGACAACTGGACGGGCCATACATTGGCGCAGGCCAACCTGTTTGCCTTTGGGCGTCTGGCCTGGAATCCAAAGCTTGCCGCGCGGGATATTGTGCACGAGTGGGCACGGCTGACCTTTGGCGCTGAAAACGGCGTGGCGGGCGAAGTGGCGGAGCTGGTGCTGGGCTCGCGTGCGGTGTACGAAAATTACACCACCCCCATGGGCCTGTGCTGGATGGTGAATATCCACCACCATTACGGGCCAAGCCCCGAGGGCTATGAGTTTATGAAATGGGGAACATACCACCGGGCCAACGCACAGGCCATAGGGGTAGACCGCAGCAGCCGGGGAACGGGCTATGCCGGCCAATACGCCCCGCCGCTGGCCAAGGTATACAATGAGATAGACACCTGCCCGCAGGAACTGCTGCTGTATTTCCATCGGGTAGCTTACAATCATGTGCTGCCGGACGGACGCACCCTGCTGCAAACCATGTACGACAGCCACTTTGAAGGCGCACAGGCAGTGGAGGGCTTTATCAGCCGCTGGGAGGCGCTGAAGCCCGTGCTCCCGGCCGCGGTGTATGCCTCGGTGCACGCGCGGTTGCTGCTGCAGCTGGAAAACGCGCGGGAATGGCGCGACGTGGTAAACACCTATTTTTACCGCAAAACGGGTATTGCGGACGAGCGGGGAAGGCAGATATACCCTTAGAGAACGGTACGGGCTATAAAGCATTTTGGTGTGTCAAATTGGAACAAGTGCGGAGGGGAGTGGACTATGGCAAATCCCGGACATCAGTTATCCTACAAAACCAGCAAGAGAGTTTCGTTCAAAAGCTACATGCAAAGGTACTGGACGGTTTATCTTCTGCTGGTGCTGCCCATGGCGTTCTTCGTCATTTTCCGGTACATACCCATGACTTATGTCCAGATGGCTTTCAAGGATTACAATTTCAGCAAAAGTATCTGGACGATGGACTGGGTTGGCTGGAAGAACTTCATGCAGGCCTTCAGCAACCGCGATTTTTGGAACGCGCTGCGCAACACCCTGCTGCTGAACGGGCTGGATTTAATTGTATCCTTCCCGGCGCCCATCCTTTTGGCGCTGCTGCTCAACGAATTGCGCTTCAAACGCTTTAAGCGCATTACCCAAACCATTGCCTACATGCCGCACTTTTTGTCTTGGATAGTGATTTACGGCATTGCCTTGCAGCTGTTTGCAACCAACACCGGCTTTGTAAACAACATTATCGCTGGCCTTGGCGGCACGCGGGTAAACTTTTTGGGCGAAGCGGGCAACTGGATTGGGATGTACCTGCTGACGGGCGTGTGGCAGAGCGTTGGCTGGAATACCATCATTTACCTGGCTGCCATCACCGCCATTAACCCCGAATTGTACGAGGCCGCGGCGGCCGACGGCGCGGGCCGTTTCAGAAGGATGTGGCACATCACCCTGCCGGGCATCCGCTCCACCGCTGTGGTGCTGTTCATCATGTCGGTTGGGCGCATTGTGGGCGGCGAGATGGACCGTCCCTACGCCATGCGCAACCCCCTGGTAACACAGGTATCGGATACTATTGCCATTTTTGTATACCAGTATGGCCCGCGCGCTATGCAGGTAGAGCTTGCCACAGCTGTGGGTTTGTTCCAGTCGGTGGTTTGTGTGGTGTTCCTTTTTGCCACCAATGCTATTGCCAAGCGCTTTGGCGAGGAAGGGGTGTGGTGAGGAAATGGTTAAGAGTAAAACCAGCAGGTTTGGCGACATTGTTGTAGTGTGCATCTGTTTCATCCTGATTCTTATCTGCTTGTTGCCCATGATCAGCGTTCTGTCGCGTTCGCTCAGTTCAAACGAGGCGCTGGTTCGCAACGCGGTGGGTTTGTGGCCGGAAGGCTTCACGCTGGATTCCTACCAAAAGGTGCTTAGCAATCCCGATTACACACGGGCAATGGTGTGGTCTGCCGTTCTCACCGTCATCTTCACTATTTTTGCCATGTTCATGACAGTGATATGCGCCTACGCCCTAACCTACAAAGATTTGAAGGGACGCCGCTTTTTCAATCTGCTGATTTTGTTCACCATGTATTTTTCGGCGGGTGTTATGCCCAGTTACCTGCTGTACAAGGACATTGGCATTTTGAACAGCCCCCTGGTGCTTATTTTGCCCGCCAGTATCAGCGTGTTCAACTTTATCATCCTGCGCAGCTTTTTCCACTCCCTGCCGCTCAGCCTTCGCGAATCGGCTGAAATAGACGGTGCCGGGCCTATACGTATCCTATGGCGCATTTACATCCCGCTTTCCACCGCATCGCTGGCCACCATTGCCCTGTTCTACGCAGTGTGGCGCTGGAACGCCTATTCGGATGCCTTGATGTACTTGCTGAAAGCACCGGAATGGCATCCCATCCAGCTGCTGCTGTACAAATACTTCGCCTCTTTGGCCGACCCCTCTACAACCGAAACGGTTGCGGCGGGCATGGGCGAAGGCATGAAAGCCGCAAGCGTAATGTTTGCCACCGTACCCATTTTGCTTGTTTACCCGTGGCTGCAAAGGTATTTTATCGCGGGGGCAACTTTGGGTGCGATTAAAGAATAGATTGTGTTTGGCAAAGCACACAACAAAAAAGGAGGCATATCGTGAAAAAAGTTCTATCTCTCGTACTTGCGTCCCTTCTGGTTCTTGTTCTTCTGGCATCTTGCGGCGGCGAAACGCCGTCATCCTCCGCGCCGGTGGCGCAAACCTCGTCCGGTAGTACCGGTACTTCCGATTCAACACCGGCAGACACCGGCGAGCCGGAGGGTGTGGTAGACGGCAAGTTTACCGAGACCCGCCACATCACCGTAGAGATGTACGAACGTGAAGGTTCACCCCCGCCCAACGACGACAGCCCGTACATTCAGTATCTTAAAAAAGGCATGCTGGAAAACTACAACGTGGAAGTGGAATACCAGCACGTGCCGCGTTTTGAAGAGAGCAATGTTCTGCCCCAGTGGATTGCCGCGAACGAAGTGCCCGATGTGGCCTTGACTTATAACAAGGGCGCAGTGGACGACTTTGCCCTGCAAGGCGGCGTGCTGGACCTGGTACCCCTGCTGGAAGAGTATGCCCCTTACGTTCAAGATTTGATGAACCTGCTTGGCGATGATATGGTGTACTACGATTTGGACCCCAACACTGGCGCGCTGTACACCATCGAAACCGAGAAATTTAACGACGCACACCAGAAGACCTATATCCGTGAAGACTGGCTGGCCGCGCTGGACATGGACGAGCCCAGCACGCTGGAGGAGTTTGAGGCATACCTGTATGCCGTAAAGGAAAACGCTGCCACCCTGCCCGGTGCCCCCGGCGCGAATGTGATTCCTTATATGGTTACCTCCGATGTGGGCTGGAGCATCCTCGAGCTGGCCGAGTCGGTGATTCCCGCCGACATGACCGACAAAGAGCAATACATCTGGGGCTGGGACAGCCGCCTGGTGATGTACCCCAACTACAAAGAAGCCGTACGCATTGCCAACAAATGGTACAACGAAGGCCTGCTGTGGAACGACTTTGGCCTGTACCCCACCAGCGACACCCAGACCCCGAACGACCTGACCGTGTCTGGCTATGTAGGCGCTTTCACGCAGAATGTGGATATGCCCTATCGCCAGGACTATGGCATCCAGACCTCTCTGCAGGCGAACCCCGCTACCCCGGATGCCGCCTACATTGCGGTTCCCACCTTCCCTAATGCCAATGGCGATTACTACAAAATTTGGAACGCGCCCACAGACCGTAAAATTTTCTTCCCCGCCACCAACGATGAGCCGTTGGCTTCGCTGATGTACATCAACTTCATCAGCCAGTACGACACCCTCTTCTATCTCATGTGCGGTGAAGAAGGCGTGCGCCACTCTGTGAATCCGGACGGTTCTATCACGATGATTGACCCGCCGGAAGGCAACCCCTTCATCCCCAGCTCCAGCTACAATATCGACATGACCATGACCGTGAACAACAGCGGCCCGTTCCTGGAAGACCCGGAGCTGACTCGCATCTCCATGTCCGCCGGTTTCCCCGGCATCGACCCGAAGTATATCGAGAGAATGCTGAACCTGGACGCCTATACCATCACGGTGAAGAAGAACGCTTCTGCCGGTATCATTGCTGCCGAAGGCGAGTTTGGCACAGCTTTGGAAGAGAAGCGCAATTCCTTCCTGGCGCAGTCCGTCGTGGCCCCGGTAGACCAGTTTGACGCCGTGTATGACGCCGGTTATGCCGACTTACTGGCTACCGGTGGGCAGGCAATCATCGACGAGCGCACCAGCGCTTGGGAAGCCGTTCATGGCGACAAGGACACCATCTAAGTTTATCACTTGCTCATAAAAACCGGGGGGAGTTGCGCTTTGCGCAGCTCCCCTTGATATCTGGGGTGGGGATTACAATGACAAACGACGGTTGGCTGCTTTTTAATGATGGTTGGAACTTTGCTTTAGCAACGCTGGGCGAAAGCGCGCCTGCCTTTGCGCGATACGCGCCGGCAGAAATGCCGCACGACTGGCTGATTGGCAATGCCGAAGACTTGTACGCCCCCGGTGTGGGCTGGTATCGAAAAGCGTTTTCGCTGCCGCCGCAGGCGGGCGCGCAGGGCCGCCGGGTTTATTTGCGTTTTGACGGCGTATACATGGACACTACCGTGTACATTAACGGCACGCAGGCGTACCAGTGGAAATACGGCTACAGCACCTTTGCCTTCGATTGCACTGAGCACCTGGCGGAAGGCGATAACGAACTGACAGTGCGCGTTTGCTACCAGCCGCCCAATTCGCGCTGGTATACCGGCGCGGGCATTTACCGCGACGTGTGGTTGGGTGTATTCCCCGAGCGCCATATTGTGCCGGACGGCGTTTATGTAACCCCCGTGCCCGCAGCGGACGGAGATTGGCGCGTAGAAGTGGACACCGAACTTTCCGGCCCGTGGGCGGGGCACACAGTGCGCCATTGCCTGTACACGCCCGATGGGCAGCTGGCCGCTGAGAGCCAGGGCAAAGAAGAGCAGGTTTTGCATATAAAATGCCCGTATCTTTGGGATATTGCCAGCCCTGCGCTTTACCGCCTTGAAAGCACCCTGCTGGCACAGGAAGAACCGGTGCAAACGGTAGGGGAGCGCATTGGGTTTAGAATGATGGATTATAAGCCAGAAAGCGGCTTTTGGCTGAACGGACGGCGCGTAAAACTGCAAGGCGCCTGCCAGCACCACGACCTTGGGGCGCTGGGCGCGGCGGCAAACCGCAGTGCCATGCGGCGCCAGCTGGTGCTGCTACGCGAGATGGGTGTAAACGCCATACGCACGGCGCACAACATGCCCGCACCTGCCCTGATGGATTTGTGCGACGAAATGGGTGTTTTGGTGTGCAGCGAAGCTTTTGACATTTGGGAGAAGAGCAAATCGCAGTACGACTACGCGCGGTTTTTTCCCCAGTGGGCGGCGCGGGATGTGGCGTGCTGGATACGGCGCGACCGCAACCGCCCCAGCGTAATTATGTGGAGCATTGGCAACGAAATTGCCGACACGCAGTTTGTGCCGCGTGGCACGGAATTAACCGAGCTGCTGGCGGGAGAGGTGGCCCGGCACGACCCGAAGCGCCACGCCCCGGTAACCATTGGCAGCAACTATATGACAACGCAGGGTGCGCAGCAGTGCGCGGATATTGTGAAAACCGCTGGGTATAACTACAGCGAGCGGTTGTATGAATCACACCATGCCCTGCACCCAGATTGGGTGATTTACGGCAGCGAAACGGCATCGGTGGTGCAAAGCCGGGGTGTTTACCATTTCCCGCTGGCGGCATCTTTGCTGGCCGACGAAGATATGCAGTGCTCGGCCCTGGGCAACAGCAGCACCAGCTGGGGGGCTAAAAATACCGAGGCGTGCATACTGGACGACTACAACGCGGATTTTTCGGCCGGGCAGTTTATCTGGAGCGGCTTTGACTATATTGGCGAACCCACGCCCTACCACACCAAGAACGCCTATTTTGGCCAGCTGGACACCGCGGGCTTCAAAAAAGACAGCTTCTACATTTTTAGGGCGGGGTGGACGAGCTGGCGTGACGCCCCCTTTGTGCATATTTTCCCTTATTGGGATTTTTCACATGGGGCGATGATTGATGTGCGGGTGTGCTCTAACGCGCCCGAGATAGAGCTGTTTTTGAATGAAGAAAGCTTGGGCCGGCAAAACCTGGGCCTGGATAAAGGGCGTTTGGTGGGCGATTATAGCCTTGCATACCAAGACGGAACGCTGAGCGCCGTGGCCTATGGAGATGACGGGCAGCCGGTGGCCCGTGCCGAGCGCGGCAGCTTTGGCGATGCCGCCGCGCTGGCGGTGTGCTGCGAAGAAACAGAGATACCCGCCGATGGCCAGAGCCTGGCTTTTGTGACCATTACCGCGCGCGACGCGCAGGGCCGTGCGGTGGAGAACGCCACCAGCCGCGTGCGGGTGCAGGTGGAGGGCCCTGCCCGCCTGGTGGGGCTGGACAGCGGTGACTCGTCGGACTATGAATCGTACAAAAGCGACACCAAGCGCCTGTTCAGCGGCAAATTGCTTGCGATGATAGCCCCCACGTACAGGGCGGGCGAAATTGTGGTGCGCGTTACTTCCCCGGGGCTTGCCGACGCGGCGTGCAGCCTTGTGGCGCGGCCCGCCGAGTATGTGCTCGGAAGCAGCGATATTCTGTGTAAAACCGGCGAACAGAAGGGCGGCAGCTTGGTTTACCCCGCGGATGAAATCCCCGTGCGTAAGCTAGAGCTGACCTGTGAGGGCGGCTTTGCGCTAACCCCGGGGCGTCCGTTTGCAAGCGTACGGGCCGTCATCCGCCCGCTGAACGCCAGCTACACGGAGGTGGAATGGGCCGTGACAGACGCATCGGGCATCCCCGCCTATACGGCCGTTTTGCAGGCGGATGGCGCAAACGCCCGCCTGACGGCCCTGGGCGACGGGGAAGTGTGGCTGCGCTGTACCAGCCGCAATGGAAGCGGCCAAACGCGCCTTATCTCCCAGCTGTGCTTTGGGGCAAGCGGCTTTGGTAGCCTGCTGCTAAACCCCTACAGCTTTATTGCGGGCGGGCTGTACACACACAGCAACACGACGCTTACCAACGGCAACCAGCACGGCATTGCCACCCCGCGCGAGTGTGAAAGCTGGGTGGGTTTTGCCGGGCTGGATTTTGGCGCGTATGGCGCCGACACCCTGACACTGCAAATATTCTCCCTCACCCCGCAGCCGTTCCCCATAGAGGTATGGGAGGGCATGCCGGACGCCGAAAATGCGGAGAAACTGTGTACCGTTACCTATACGGGCGGCAGCCGCTGGAACACCTATATCCCGCAAACCATCGTGCTGCCGCGCCGCATAAAGGGCGTTGCCACGCTGTGCTTTGTGTTTAAGCAAAAGGTGCATCTGGGGGGTTTTGTTTTTGATAAGCCCAGCAAAGCCTTTGCAAGGCTGGCGGCCGGGGAGGCCGACGCCCTTTACGGCGACGCGTTTACCAAAACCGGCAGCCGGGTGGAAGGCATTGGCAACAACGTTACCATAGGCTTCAGCGGCCTGGATTTTACGGCCCGCGTGCCCGTAAGCCTTACCCTGTGCGGGAACACTCCGCTGGGGCACAACCCTGTGCAGCTGCGGCTTACCTGCATGGCCGGGGATGGGCAGCCGGGTGAAGACAGTGTGCAAATGCTGCCTTTTACCCAAGCTGAGGGATACAACGCGCAAGCTTTTAAGCTGGAGGCACTGAGCCCGGGCGTGTACAATGCCCAACTGGTGTTTTTGCCGGGCAGCCAATTTAGCCTGGAATGGATAGAATTTAGCTAACAGAAAACCCCACCGGCCTCAACTGCCCGGTGGGGTTTTCTTTACTTGCCCAGTTTTTCGGCGATGTTTTGGGGCGTAATGCCCAAAGGTGAAATGAGTGCGGGCCTTGCCTGCGCGCTGAGCCCGCCGTCGATGGCGATGACCTGACCGGTGATGTACGAGGACTCTTCACTGGCTAAAAACAGCACCAGATTGGCCACGTCCTGGGGTGTACCCTGCCGTGGGATGGGGGTGGCAAAATCCTTGGGGTCGCGCCGCGCGGCGGTTTCGGGGTCTTTCTCTTTCACAAAATAGCCCAAAATGGAGGCAGGGGAAACGGCGTTTACCGTAATGTCCCAAGGGGCTACCTCCAGCGCCAGGGCTTTGGTTAAAGACTCTGTGCCGCCCTTGGCGGTGTCGTATCCCAGCATCATGCGGTGTGGCTGCCGCGCGCCAATGGAAGAAAAATTGACGATGCTGCCCTTTTCCCCCAAACGAATCATGTCGCGCACCGCGCGAAGGCTGGTGTAATACACCGAATACAAGTTCACCCGGATGTTTTCGTCGAAGAATTCTTTGGTATACTCTAAGGCTGGCTTGCTGGGGCCAATGGCCGCGTTGTTTACCAGAATATTCACCTTGCCAAACTCGGCCAGCGCGTGGTCAAACATCGCGTTCACCTGGTCTTCGTATCCCACATCGGCCTTAAATTTGGCCACCTTGCCGCGTGCCACTTTCTTCACGTCTTGATACACAGCTTCCAGGGTTTCTTCATTCCGAGTATTCACCAAAACGTCCGCCCCGTTTTTGGCAAGTGTCATGGCCACGGCGCGCCCTATGCCCCTGGCCGCGCCCGTTACAATAGCCGTTCTGCCCTGTACCCTCATGCTCAACAACCCCTTTTTATATTAGGTGCCGCTGCACCGGATGGCTTATGAAAACGGCTTTAGCTCCGGGCGCAGCTTTTGTGCAAAATTATATATAGCCATATCAATATGCGCCTGCCCGCCTTGCAGCGTCCACGTCAAGTGGCCAGGGAAAAGCCCATCAACGCCGCGCCCGCTAAGCTTTTGCAAACCGGCGGGGTAGGCTTTATAATCGGATAGCGGAGGGGATAGCAGGCTGATAAAGCCCTTGTAAAAAACGGTGTCGCCCACAAAAAGGTGCGTAAAGCTGCCCACCTTTACTTCGTAGCACATACTGCCGGGGCTGTGGCCGGGGGTGAGCATGGCGGTTACACAAAGCGCACCTATGCGCAGAATTTCGCCATCGTCCAGCACCTTATCGGCGGCCAGGCGCGGCATTTTGATAAACGATTCCAATGCGGGAGGCCCGGCTGTCAGGCCCAGCGTTTCTGTCAGGCCGTTTTGCAGAACCTCTGCCTCAAACGCGGAGGCGCAAATGCGCACCGGCAGGTTTTGCTTAAGCCACGCGCAGCCGCCCACATGGTCCGGGTGGGTGTGCGTCAGCAGTACGGTGGTTAGTTTACGGGTATCCAGGCCGTCTTGCTCCATGTTGCGCAGAATGGCGGATGGTTCGCAGGCTAAGCCGCAGTCAATCAAAACAAGCTCGTCACCCGCGTCCAGCGCGTAACAATGGCAATCGCCTTCGGGCGAAAGCCCAAAAGCGCCGCTGCCGCATAAATAGATGTTTTCCGATAGTTTCATGGCAACTCCCGGGGCTTTATATCTCAAAGGCAAACAAGCAAAAGCCCTGCTTTAGCAGGGCTCAGGATTACGTTTCATACAGTCCAACATTTACAGCGCGGTCGGCGCGTTCCGCCCATCTTAGCAACAAATTAACCGAATGCCGTGTGATTTTGCTTTCCTCTTTTAATTCGTCAATATCATCGCCAAGGGACTCCAACTTTTTGTCCATCGTATCTAAGCGCTTGTCCACGGTATCCAAGCGCTTGTCCACGGTATCCAAGCGCTTGTCCACGGTATCCAAGCGCTTGTCCACGGTATCCAAGCGCTTGTCCACTCCACGGTATCCAAGCGCTTGTCCACGGTATCCAAGCGCTTGTCCACAGTATCCAGACGCTCATCAATGGCATCAAACCGCGGAGATAATGCATTTTGTATAGCCAATAAATCTTCTTTTGTAAGCGACACCCCTGCGCCCCCCCTTCTGCTGTAATATTAAGTATACTGTATCAGCAGCGGGAAAACAAGCAATGATTTGGTGTGCAGCCCGCCAGGCCCGGCCGCGCCGCTAATGGTGCTAAAAACCCATTGCCGCAAACCATTCACAGCACAATTCAATCCAGTGCGCCGTGTGGGGAGTCAGGGGTGTGTTTTCGTCGCCGCCGTCAAACAGCCCGCCGCCGTGCGGCCCGCCGTGGAACATGTGGTATTCGCAGCGGATGCCGCGCTCTAAGTAAGCGCGCGCCATGTTCAGCACCAGCATGGGGTCGTCCTCGTCCGTTTGGGCCATAAAGATGGGCGGTGCGTCAAGGGGCAGCATCAGGGCCAGGTTTTTGCGCGCGGCCTCACGCGCCGTTTCAAAGCTATACCCCAGCGCATTCGGCTTTGCTGTGCCGCCCAAACGCGGCATTGCGGCAAACGAGCCGTACATCTGGAATGCCGCGTCCGGCCGGGACGAAACGCGCGCCACCGGGTCGGCAGCGGTGGCATCGCCCGAGTCGAAGCGGTTGTTCACCATCGAAGTTAGGATGCCGCCGGCCGAAAAGCCGCCCATGCCGATATGTCCGGCGTCAATACCCAAATCCGGCGCGTGGCAGCGCAGCCAGCGCACGGCGCGCAGGCCGTCCTGCCCGGCGTCCTCTAAGCCGTAGGGGGCGGTGCGGTAGTCCAGAATGGCCGCGTTAAAACCAAAGCGGTGGAAGGCCTCGGCCACAGGTTTTGCCTCGTTGGGGGATTTGAACATAAACCCGCCCCCGGCGTTTACGATAATGACCCCGCGCTTTTCCCGCTGCACCGGCAGCAGCGCCAGGCGCGGGATGGGCTGGCCGTGCGCCGCTTCGTAGCCCGGCACCTCCGCCTCGTTTTGCCACAGGGATTCCACCCGCAGCCCTTCCCGGGCAATGTCTTGCCACATCTGCTCCCATTGTTTGGTCCGCGTCTCAATAAGAGGCCGCCAATCTGTATCCTTATAGTCCGGCCGTTTTTCTTCGCTCATGCCCGTACCCCCTTCGGTTGTATGTGTAAAATGTCCGGCGTCACTGCCCCTTTGCTTCAAACCCGTAGCGCACCGGCCCAAGCAGCCCGCCCGGCCCGTGCACGCCGTAAATGGTTGCGCCCACAAGCGACAGCAAGTTTTCCGCCGACGCCCGCTCTTTGTGCCCGGCATTGTTGTAAACCTCTACGGCCAGCGTGTTTTCGCCCTGCCGCAGCAGGCCGGCCACGCCAAACACATAGGGCGGGGCAATTTTGCGTCCGGCCAGGCTGCCGTTTACGTACAAATCGCAGCTTTCGTGCACCTGCCCCAAATCTACCCAAATCTATCAGCACGGGCAGGGCCTCTTCAAAACGCACTGTGGACGTATAGCTTATTTTCCCGGCGTATTGCGGCCGGTTCTCTCGCGCGTTGATGTTGACAAGCGTGCTGCTTGCCAGCCGCTGCCGGGTTTCGTTCTCCCACAGGCAAATTTCCCAGGGAGCGCTGTGCGTTGTCCAGCCGGCCACTGCGCACGACGCTTGCAGGCTTTGCGGCACTGCCGCGCCGCTGTACAAAACGGCCATTTCAAAACGCGCCAGCGGCAGCTCTATTTCTGCCAGGCCGCCGTCCAGCGCCTTCACGGACAGCTCGAACGCCCGGTTCTCCATCACGTCCAGCCGGTACACCGGCGCGGCCAGCGCCAGCTGCGCCCGCACCTGGGCGGCGTTCTCCGGGTCTTCGTTGTGCAGCAGATAATAGTCGCCGCCCTCCGCCTGCACATGGGCGTACCGCAGCCAGGGAAGCGGATTCAGCAGCCGAAAATCCGGCTGGATTGCTTTTTGAAGTGTTTGCCCCAGTTCTTGCAAGGGCGTCACCGTCACCGGTTCTCCGGGCGCAAAAGGCTCCAGCGTGCCGCATATCGCCTGCGGCGCGGCGTCTACAAAAAACACCGGGAAGCCTGTTTGCCGCGCCTTTAGAACAAACGCGGCGGCGTCCGCCGGAAGGTACTGCGCGCAGGGAATCACCAGCGCTTCGTAACGGTTTCCGTTTACCGTAAGGCCCGCGCTGGTGTCCGTGCCATAGTAATCCGTGTCGGTAAAAATATCGCCGGGTACTACATCGTAGCTTATCTGCCACTGGGCCAGCTGGGCCGCCGGTATATGGAACAGCTGGCTGTCACCGCTCCACTCCGCTTCGGCGTGATACAGCACGGCCACTTTGGTTACAGGGCGCGCGCGGGCCATCAAGGCGCACATGCGGTTGGTGTAATCACTCAGCATTTTCAGGTATTCTCCGGGGATATCCGCGTCCAGCGCATGGGCGAAAATCATGTTGTTCACGCCGTTCACCAGCAAATGGTCTATCACAAACTTGCGCAGCAAAGGCCCGCAAATTGCACCGTACAGGGCCAGCAGCTCGCACACGCTTTGGTGGTTTTTCCCGGGGTCGATATGCGCGGCGGAGGAGGCCAGCTTGGCCAGGCCGTAGTGGTAAAACGCGCCGTCGCCGTCCGCGTCGCCGTACCAGTTTACGTACCGGTCGCTGCCGGGCATCAGCTGCGCGCTGATGAGGTCTATGCCCGCCTTGTCTTGTCCGCGCTGCACGCGGAAATAGTGCCCCGTGCCGCAGCCCAGCCGCCCGTGGCTGCTCTCGTCCTCCAGCACATGGCCAATATAGCCAACCTTGCGCGCTTTGCACCACGCGCTTACCTGCATGCTGTAGTTTTGCTGCACCAGGCGGGTAACGCTGTCCATATAATAATACCGCACACCGGCGTGCCGGCGCTTGGCGTTGTACCACAACAGCGGCAAGCCCAGCTTCCACGCTTCGCTGCGCTGCGCCATCATGGCGGGCATCTCGTCGCTCCAGGGCAGCACCATCGCATCGTATTTCAGCCAGGCCTTGCGGCCGGGCCGCAGGTCAAAATTAAAGCCTATCGCATTGCCCAGCTCCGGTTCATCGTAAAAAAAGCCGCTCCAGGTTTTTCCCAACTCTTCTTTCAGTTTTTCGTAGATGGGCCGGTGCACGGCCTCAATTTCCAACTGCACCGATTCCCGGCTCAACAAATTCATAAAACCTGTGCGGCCGCCGCCGCCATAGGTGGTGAAGATGACAAATATGCGCCAATGGCCCTCGGGCACGTCCCAGTACAGCAGGCCGTCGTTGAGATGCGCATCCAAAAGTACAGCGGAATCTTCGTCAAAAACGCCGTTTTCGTCCCGGCGGTAAGCCACTGTGCACAGCTGTTTATTGCCCAAAGGGTTTTGCGGGTTTCCGCCGGCCATGTGTGCCAAGCCGCGCAGCAGCATCCAATCGGCGGCGTGCAGCACTGCCCCCGGCCGTGGGCCCGCCACATCCAGATGGCGCTCGTCCAGGTACAGCTTGTTCAGGTGCGCGTACTCAGTATCTTCCAGCCGGCCGTTCACCTGGCCGGTGGGGAAGGGCGCGGCGTCTTGCAGCCAGAAGCTCATGTTTAGCTGCCGGCAGGCCGCAACCAGGCGGTCCATCACCGCCATAAAGGCGCCGTCGAAGGGCACCAGGCGCATGTCAAAGCCGACGGTGTTCGCCTTGTACTCCACGGTTACGGCGTGGATGCCAATATCCTTCAGTGCTTGCAGGCGCGCAGTAATTTGCGCGGTATCTTCGTCTGCCTGCAGGTGAAAAAACGGACTGATGTAGTTTTCTGAGATGTCTTTTTGCATTAGGGCGGGCAATACAGCGGCCATGGGGCACCTCGCTTTCATTTTTCGGGGGGTGGATACTCTCCGCTTGAGCATTATTTGTCGATTGCCGGATTTTGATGTATACTTCTGGCAGAGTGCATTTACCCTTATCTTACCAGCGGCGCGGGCTAAGTAAACGGCACTGCGCCAACTGCACCAGATACCTGAAAAAGCAAACGGATATTTGAAGGTTTGCCGAGGATTGCCATGAAGAGGAAGCCCGCCACCGTACGCAGCAGAATGCTGCTGATTATTTTGGCCGTTTTGCTGCCGCTGCTGGTATTGCTGAACGGCTACGCATTGTTTATGCGCAGCATGGCGCTGCAGCGCCAGCAGGAGCAGGGCGAATACGAACTTTTGCAGCACGCGCAGCAAACGGACGAGGCCCTGCGGAACACGCGGGCATACCTGAACGCGCGCACCGATGTGGCCGCGGAGCTGGCGGTGAAACCCGGCAGTTTTTCGCTGCAATACCAAGCCCTGCAGCAGCTGAGGCAGGGGATGCTTTTTTTATCCGATGTGGACATGCTGTTCTTTTACCTGCCCGGCGAAGACCGCTTTCTGTGCCGACGAAGCGCCAATATCAGCTATGCCCAGCTGATGGCGCTGAACGCGTATGTGCGCGGGCAACACGAAGCCTTATCCGGCGGAAGCTGGCAGCTTGTGGAGGTGGAGGGAACGGCGTATCTGTATTACCATTTCAGCGCCTACGGCGTTGTGATGGGCGGGTTTGTGAAGGCGCAAACCACTCTAAGCGGCATCCAGGACGGCGAAAGAGGTTTCCAGTATTATTTATCGGACACACGGGGAAGTGTTTACAGCGCGCCGCAGCGCCTGGCCCAGGCCGGTGTGGCGCTGGACCTTGCCCGCGCCACGCCCTATCAAAGCGGCGCTTCGGGCGAGTATCATGTTTTGCGCACCATCTCCCAAAACGGCAGCTTTTTCTACTGGCAGGTCACCGGGCAGGAGGCGTTCACGCGCCAGTTAAACTGGTTCGTCCTGCTGGTTCAAATCATCTCCCTGCTGGCCTTCCTCTGTATCCCGTTCTTCTACAGGAAAATGACGCAGTGGTATATCCGCCCGCTGAACAAGCTGAACGACGCCCTTATCCGCTTTGCGGGGCCAGACAGGAACTGCCGTATCGAGCTGGAAGACGCGCTGGCGGAGTTTAGGGTGATTGCCCGCTCGTTCAACGGCATGGCCGAGGACATCAACACCCTCACCATCCGGGTTTATGAGGAATCGCTGAAAAAGCAAAAAGCGGAACTGGACATGCTGAAAGCAAAAATACGCCCCCACGCGTACCTGAACATGCTGTCCACCATCTCCAATCTGGCCGCCCTGCATCGTTTCGACGATTTACAAGCGTATATTTCCGCGATGTCGCGGCATATCCGCTACCTGTTCACCAGCGGGTTCAACAAAATCTGCCTAAGGGAAGAGCTGCTGCACATCACCAATTTCATCAAGATGCAAAATGTTCGCTTCGACGGCGGCATCATGCTGTACACCGAGATAGAGGAGGGGCTTCAAAACGCCCCCGTGTTCCCGTTTATGCTTTACACCTTTGTGGAGAACAGCGTAAAGCACAACGCCGCCTGCAAAACCATCACCGATATTTTTGTGCGCGCCAAAAGCGAAACAGACCCAGACACCGGCAAGCGCCGCCTGCTGCTTGCCGTGGAGGACAGCGGCAGCGGCCTGCCCCAAACCGTGCTGCGGCAGGTGCGCAGCATTGGCCCAAACACCGCCAGCGACCCCGAACACATCGGTATTGTGAACCTATACAAGGCGCTGGATATTGTTTATGCCGGCAGCGCGGCCATCACAATAGCCAACCGGGCGGGCGGCGGCACGGCCGTTTGTATCAGCCTGCCCCTGGAGGAAAGCCCATGACGCTGCTGATTGTGGACGACGACAAGACCACCGTAGACCATCTGCATCTGAACATCGGCTGGGAGCAGTTCGGTATCGGCACGGTGTATCGCGCCTACAGCGCGGGGCAGGCCAAAACCTGCCTGCGGGAAAACCCGGTGGACATGGTGCTGTGCGACATTGAAATGCCCGGCGAAACCGGGCTGAACCTGCTGCGCTGGATGCGCGCGCAGGGGATGGAAACCCCGCTGATATTCCTGACCCATCACGCCGAGTTTCCCTATGCCCAGCAGGCCATCCAGCTGGGCTGCGCCGATTATGTGTGCAAAAGCGCCAGCCTGGATGAGATTGTTGTGTCCCTGCGCCGCTGTGTGGACACGCTGCGCGCCCGGCAAAGCGATGACGAACTGAAACACATTGGCCGCCAGTTTGCCGATTTGAAGGACGGCTTTCTCAACGACCTTCTGTACGACCTTTTGGTCAGCGCGCTGCCCTCAAACGCGGAGAGCATCCAGCGGCGCATTGACAACCTGCACCTGCCCATACAGGCGGAAACGCCCTACCGCGTGGCCACGTTTGTGTTTTCCGGGCATCAGCCGCCCTTTTCAGAGTTTGAGCCGGGTGAGGCCGAACTGGCGGCAGAAAACATCCTGTCGGAGCTGCTGTTTGCCAAAACCAGCTGCCCGTATATTGTAACCGTGCCGGCCGCCGGCCGGGTTATCAGCCACGCGCTGATGCCGGCGGATGGTGACAACCGCGCCGCCTGCGACGCCGCCGTTCAAAGCTTCAAAGCTGTTTTTAGCGCCGCGCCAACCGTGTACCGCCCCACAGTGGCCATAGCATTGCCGGGCTTTAAAGCCTACCACGACCGCCTTGTGCAAGCGGATTTGGAAAATGTATTGCAGCGCGGCTGTGTTGTTTCGTTGGAGGGGTTGCCGCGTATGGGCATGCCTTTGGCCGCCGTGCCCGATATGCTGGATGTGCCGGCCCTGTCCAAGCTGCTAACCGCCGGCAACAAGCAAGAGCTATTGATGCACCTGCGAAAGTTTTTGCAGCGGAATATCAGCACCCAGGCCGGGCGTGATTTGCTGGTTCAGTTTCGGACATCCCTGTTCCAGGTGCTGTATGTGGGCCTTTCCGGGCTGCAAATTAGCGCCTCTGAAGTGTTTACCCCGGACGTGGTTGCCCTGGGCAACAAGGCCCTGGATTCGCTGCAGGACTTGATAGAGTGGATGGACCTGGCCGTTGAAAGGGCTTTTGAGGCCATTGGAAAACGCCGCGAAAACGACAATTTGGCGCACAAAATGCGGGATTACATCGAAAATCACCTCGCCGAAACACTGAACCGCATGGTGGTGGCCACCGCGGTGCATGTCAGCGCAGACCACGCCGCCAAGCTGTTCAAAAAAGAGTTCGGCCAGTCTATCACCGAGTATGTAACCGCCGTGCGGCTGGACAAAGCCAAGACCCTGCTGGCAAGCACCCTATTGCCCATCGGCCGCATTTCTGAAAGCGTTGGTTTCGAGAGCCTTACCTATTTTTCCACAATGTTCAAGGCCGCCGTTGGATGCTCGCCCAATCAGTACCGGCAGCAGCGGCAATCAGGGGCAGATTAAGCAAACCCTCTGCGGCGAAGATGCACTGGGCGAAGGCGAATGACTGAAAACCTGAAAACACGCCCCGGATTTTGGAAGCCCCGGCGGCACGCGTTGCTTTATAATGTCGGCAGCGCCGGCGCGATGGCGTTGTTCCTAAAATTACATTGCGCGTGTTGAAAGGAGTTTCACATGAAAAAACGGTTTCTGGCATTCGTTCTGGCACTTACACTGGCCCTGGCTCTGGCGGCCTGCGGCAGTTCCGGCAGTTCCTCCGCTTCGCAGGGCGGGGCTTCCAACGGCAGCACCAGTGCTTCCCAAAGCACCGGCGGGGACGATAGCGGCAGCGCCAGCGAATGGACTGGTGAAGTGAGCAAGATTGTTATGACCTATCTGACCCTGGGCCAGACCCCCACCGAGGTGGCCGATGTGGAGGCGGCTATCAACGCCATCACCGGCCCTAAAATTGGGGTGGAGGTGGAGTTTCTGCCCGTGAGCGCCTGGGACGCCCTGTCCCAGTATCCCATGTGGATTAGCTCGAACGAAAAGGTTGATTTGATGATGGTGTTCCTCGCGGATGTGCGCAGCTACGCCGAACAAGGCCTGATTGAGCCGCTGAACGATTTGGTGGCCGAATACGGCGGCAACATCTCTGCCTTAGTGGCCGAGGGCTGGCCGCTGATTGGCAGCAGCTATATGGGCGATGAATTTTACGGCGTTATGCCCAAAGCGCAGGCCTATGGCAGCGGCGGCAGCCTGCTGATGGCCGCCAAGTACATGGAAGAGGCCGACATTGCCTACGACGCGAACAAGATTTACACCATGGCGGATTTGACCGATTTGTTTGCCAAAATTAAGGCAAACCACCCGGACAAGTACCTTGCCGGCTTTGCCTCCAGCGGATACACCAGCAGCTATTACGGCATGTGGTCTGCAACCGGCGTGGACGGCCTGGGCGCTACGGCCTCTTCCGGCGTGCTGATAGGCACCGACAGCACCGAGGTTGTGAACCTGTTTGCCACCGATGAATACCGCGCATACCTGGACACCCTGCGCGAATGGTACCTGGCAGGTTACATCCATCCGGACGTTGCCACCACCGCGGCTACCAACATCGAATGGGCCATGAGCGACGTCAGCTGCGCCTACCCCTCCAGCAGCGAGCCCAACCAGGTGTACGCGGCCGTAAGCGCCTACCGCGGCCCGGTGAACCAGCTGTTCCTCAACAAGCCCTACATGGCCACCCCCTCCGGCGCCGGCGGGCACTGGACCATTCCCATCTCTGCCACCGAGCCGGAAGCGGCCATGCGCTTTTTGAACGAGATGTATGCGCCGGGCGGCGAGCTGCTGAACCTCATCCTGTGGGGCATCGAGGGCCAGCACTATGTGATGGTGGATGAGAGCATCAAAATGATTGACTTCCCCGAGGGCCTCAGCCGCGAAAACAGCGGCTACTACAACACCCTGGGCCTGTATGGCGACCGCCAATACGAATATGTGTGGGACGAGTACAGCAGCGCTAAAAACACCACCGCCTACACCGAGCGCGCCATGACCAACCCCACCAAGGGCTACGGCTTTTTGTACAACGATTTGGATAAGGCCACGCAGGTGGCCGCCATCAACGCGGTGCTGGCAGAGTACATCCCAGCCCTGGAGGGCGGCACTGTAGACGTGGACACAGTGCTTCCAGAGTTCCTTGCAAAGCTGGAGGCCGCGGGCATCGACGCGCTGGTAGCCGACAAGCAGGCGCAGTTTGACGCCTGGCTTGCCGACAACGGCTGATACCACAGGCAAGCGGGGCCGGGCACTGCCCGGCCTCGCTGTTTATTAAAAGGGGAGTTTGCGTATGACAAAAAAAGCGCGGTTGAAACGGTTTATGCCTGTATATCTGTTGGCCCTGCCCGGGGTTGTGTACATGATATGCAACAACTACCTGCCCATGTTCGGCATCGTCATCGCGTTCAAAGACCTAAACTTCCGCAAGGGGATACTGGGCAGCGATTGGGCGGGGCTATCCAACTTTGAATACCTGTTTACCACCCAGGACGCCTGGACCATTACCCGCAACACCATTTTGTACAACCTGTTGTTCATTGTGGTGGGGCTGGCGCTTGCCATCACCGTGGCCCTGCTGCTGAACGAGGTGCGGGTGCGGGTTCTTTCCCGGCTGTACCAAAGCGCCATCCTGCTTCCTTTCTTGATGAGCTGGGTGGTGGTTGGTTATCTGGCCTTTGCCCTGCTTTCCAACGAAACCGGCCTCATCAACAACAGCATATTAGAACCCCTTGGCCTTGCGCCGGTGTCCTGGTATACAGAAAAAGGCCCTTGGCCTTTTATCCTCACCATTGTAAACCAGTGGAAGGGCATCGGCTTTTCCTCGGTGATTTACCTGTCCAGCATCGTGGGCATCAGCGCGGAATACTACGAAGCCGCCCGCATTGACGGGGCGAGCAAATGGAAGCAGATACGCTATATTACCCTGCCGCTGCTGAAACCCACCATCATCACCCTCACCATCCTCAATATCGGGCGCATCTTCTATTCCGATTTCGGCCTGTTCTACCAGCTGCCCAGAAATTCCGGCGTGCTGTACGATGTGACGCGCACCATTGACGTGTATGTGTACAACGCGCTGATGAACAACAACGATTTTGCCATGTCCTCGGCGGCCAGCGTGTACCAATCCATCGTCGGGTTCATCCTCGTTATCACCGCCAACGGCGTTATCCGCAGAATCAGCCGCGACGACGCGCTGTTTTAGAGGGGGATAAACATGTTGATGAAAAAACAAGACCGCGGCATCCGCGTTGCCGCGCATGTAGTGATGAGCCTGCTCACCGCCTTTGCCGTTCTGCCCTTTGTTTTGCTGATAGTGGCTTCCTTTACAGACGACGCTACCGCCGTAGCCAACGGCTATTCGTTTTTTCCCGATAAATGGAGTTTGAGCGCCTACGAATACATTGGCCGGGAATGGGCCACCATTGGGCGCGCGTATCTGGTTACCATCGCGGTTACCGTGTGCGGCACGGCGGCCAGCCTGCTGATTACCAGCACCCTGGCCTACGCGCTGGCCCGCGAGGGCCTGCCCGGGCGCGGTGTGTTGATGGTGATGCTGGTGATTACCATGCTGTTCAACGGCGGCATTGTGTCCAGCTATTTCATCTGGAGCAATGTGTTCCACATCAAAAACACCATTTTTGCCCTCTTGCTGCCGGGCCTTTTGATGAACGCCTTCAGCGTGATTTTGGTGAAGAACTATTTTCAAAACAGCATCCCCCCGGCGTTGATTGAATCGGCCTATCTGGACGGCGCGGGCGAGCTGCGCATTTTCGCGCGCATTGTTATCCCGCTTAGCCTGCCCATTTTGGCCACCGTGGGCCTGCTTACCGCCATTGGGTACTGGAACGACTGGACAAACGGCCTGTATTACCTTACCGAGCGGGGCGGCGCGCATTTGTTCAGCATCCAGAACATTCTGAACAAAATGAACGAGAACATCCAGTTCTTAGCCAACAACTCTTCGTCGCTGGGGGGCACCAGCGTGGGCGTTTCCGAGCTGCCCTCCACAACGGTTCGCATGGCTATCGCGGTGGTGGGCATCCTGCCCATCCTGCTGGCTTATCCGTTCTTCCAGAAATACTTTGTAAAGGGCATCACCATTGGGGCTGTGAAAGGTTAATTTTACACTTGTGAATGCCGGTTCTTAAACGAAAGGTTGGGTGATATTGATGAAGCAAGCCATCGGGGAGCTATTGCAGGACAAGGGTGGGAACTACATTCTTCCGTTTTTTTGGCAGCACGGCGAAGACGAAGCCGTGCTGCGGGACTATATGCGCGCCATCCAGGCCAGCAACATTGGGGCGGTGTGCGTGGAGGCGCGCCCGCACCCGGAATATGCCGGGCCCGCCTGGTGGCGCGACATGGATATCATTTTGGACGAGGCCAGGCAGCGCGGCATGAAGGTGTGGATTTTGGACGACGACCCCGCGCTGTGCAAGCTGTATTACGACGTGAAGCGCGCGGATGTCAGCGGCCCGCTGCCCGAGGCAACGCTGGATGTTGCCGCCGCGGTGAAGTATCAAAAACCCTTCAGCTTTGCCCCCAAAAGCTCTTTCTACCCCGAGCCGCGCCTGTTTGACGACGACGCGCTGGTGGCTGTGCTGGCCGCGCCCCTGCTGGAGGGAAACACCATCGGCGCGGATGTTTTGGATTTGACGCCGCAGGTGCAAGACGGCGTTTTGCAGTGGGACGTGCCCGCCGGGCTTTGGCGGCTGTTTGTGGTGATAAAAACGCGCAACGGCGGCGGCTATACCCACTATATCAACATGCTGGACAAGGCCTCTTGCCGCGTGCAGATAGACGCCGTGTACGAGCCGCACTGGCAGCACTACGGGGCAGAATTTGGCAAGACCATCGCGGGCTTTTTCTCCGACGAGCCCTGCCTGGGCAACGTGTACGGCTTTGCCTTTGACGAGAGCATCGGTCGCAAAATAATGCCGCTCCCCTGGAGCGACGCCATGCCCGCGATGATGGAGGCGCGGCTGGGCAAGGACTATGCCCGCCTGCTGCCCGCGCTATGGGCCGACATGGACGACGCTGCCCTGACCGGGCGCGTGCGCTATGCCTATATGGACAGCGTGACGCGCCTGGTGGCGGAAAACTTTTCCGAGCAGCTGGGGCAGTGGTGCGCGGCGCACGGCGTGGAGTACATTGGGCATTTGATAGAGGACAACAACGCCCACGCGCGCATGGGCTGCTCTTTGGGCCACTTTTTCCGCGGGATGCAGGGCCAGCACATGGCGGGGATAGACGACATCGGCGGCCAGGTGCTGATTGGGCAGGAGTATAGCCACCGGATACGCCCGGCCTTTTTGGGCGGCTATGGCGACGGCGAGTTTTTCCATTTCGCCCTGGGCAAGCTGGGCAGCTCGCTGGGCCATATCGACCCCAAAAAGCAGGGGCGTACCATGTGCGAGGCCTTTGGCGCGTATGGCTGGGACGAGGGCCTGACCCTGATGAAGTATATCACCGACCATTTTTTGGTGCGCGGCGTGAACGTTTACGTGCCGCACGCTTTTTCCCCGAAGGCATTCCCAGACCCAGACTGCCCGCCGCATTTCTACGCACACGGCAAAAACCCGCAGTTCACGCGCTTTGGGGCGCTGATGAAATACATGAACCGTGTGTGCCATTTGCTGCAGGGCGGTACGCACAGCGCCCCCGTGGCCCTGCTGTACCACGGCGAGGCCGAGTGGGCGGGCGAGTATATGCTGCTGCAAAAGCCCGCGCGTGCCCTTATGGAAAACCAGCTGGATTTCGACATTGTGCCGTCTGACGTCTTTGCGGACATGGACGCCTTTGCGGCAAGCTTTGACGGTGTGCTGCGCGTGAACGGGGAAGCATTCAAGGCGCTGGTGATACCCTACGCGCAGTTTTTGCCAAAGGCCGTGCTGGGCTTTGCGGCCAAGGCGGCGGGGAAGGGCTTCCCCGTGTTTTTCCTCAATGGCCTGCCCGAGGGCGTTTGCGACGCGGCGGACGAAAATGCGTACGCCGAAATGAAGCCCGGGCTTGCCGCCGCCCGGGTGACAAGCCTGGCGGAATTGCCCGGTGAGTTGCGACGCCTTGGCCTTGCGGACGTGACGGCCAGCCAGCCTTTTGCGGGCCTGCGGTACTACCATTACGTGAAAGACGGCGAGGACGGCTACATGGTATCGAACGAGAGCGCGCACGAAACCTTTGAGGGCAGCCTTGTGCTGAGCGCAAAGGGGAACGCGGTGGCCTACGACGCCATGAACAACCGGCTGGCAGACTGCGCGGCCCGGCCTGTGACGGGCGGTACGGAGATTCCCATCACCCTGCGCCCCTACGAGAGCCGCCTTTTCATCTTTGCGCAGGGCCTTACCGCCGGCTATAAAATGCCTTCTGCACACGGGCTGCCGCAAAAACAAAGCCTGAGCGGCTGGGATGTGGCCCTGTGCGAAGCGCCGGAATACCCCGCCTTTGGCGAAGCCTGGCGCATGGAGGGCCTTGAAAGCGTGGCAAAGAAGCACCCGGCCTTTTCCGGCTACATTCGGTACGAAACAAGCTTTATCCCGCTGAAAACCGGCGGCGAAGCCCTGCTGGTGCTGGAAGATGCCTACGAAGCCCCCGAGGTGTGGCTGAACGGGCGCCGCGTTGGCCTGTGCCTGGCGCCGCCGTATGAGTTTGACCTTTGCGGCCTGCTGCAAGAAGGGAAAAACACGCTGCGGGTGGAAGTTGCCACCACGCTGTTCCGGCAATTGGAGGCCGGCGGCAAAAACACCAATATGTATTTTGGCTCTATGCTGAATGTAAATAGGCCCACCGGGCTGGTGGGCGAAGCGAATATCTGTTATCCTTAGATGGTGTCGACAATAGCTCAACGGCACGTCTTTGCGGCACATTTTACCTAATTGACGACACCATTTAATAAGCATTGGAGATATGTATTGGCAAGCATGGCAAACCTTAAACCCGAGCAAGACAGCACCACCCAGCTTGGCACCGATTCCATCTGGCGTCTTCTGATGCGTTTTTCGCTTCCGTCCATTGTATCCATGACCGTTTCCGCCGTCTACAACATCGCAGACAGGGTGTTTATCGGGGTGTTTGTGGGCGAGCTGGCCTTGGGCGGCCTCACCGCCTCCTTCCCGCTCATCATGATTATCATGTCCTTTGGCTCGCTGTTCGCGGCGGGCGGCACTTCTCTTATCTCCATCGAGTTTGGGCGGCAGAACAAGGAAAAGGCAAGCCGCCTGTACGGCAGCATGATGCTGATGGTGTTCCTGTTCATGCTCACGGCCATTGTGGCGGCGTCCGTTTTTCTATCGCCGCTGCTGCAGCTTATCGGCGCAACGCCGGGCAATTTGAGGCACGCCATGGATTACACCCAAATTATCCTGTTTGGGATGCTGTTTCAGTTTCCGTCCATGGTGCTGGCGGCCCTCATCCGCGTGGAGGGCCGCCCGCGTCTGTCCATGGCGTCGCAGCTGATAGCGGGCACCACGAACGTCATTTTGAACTATGTGTTTATCGGTGTGTTCGGCTGGGGTGTGCCCGGCGCGGCCTGGGCCACCATCATAGGGCAGTTTGTTGGCTTTTGCATCATGATTTGGTACTTTTTCTTTTCCGGCCAAAGCCAGCTGCGCCTCTCGCTGTCCAGCCTGCGGCCCAGGTGGAGGCTTATACGCCAAATTTGCGCCGTGGGTTCATCCAGCTTTTTTGGGCAAATCACCAACAGCATCTCCGGCGCAGTGCTTATCATGGCTATCTCCAGCTACGGCGGCGACGCCGCCATGGCGGCGGTGGGGGCGATGAGCAGCCTGGCCACGCTGGCCATCATGCCCATTTTTGGCTTGCAGCAGGGGCTTGCCCCCATTGTGGGCTATAACTTTGGCATGAACCGCGGCGACCGCGTGAAAAGCGCGCTTATCCGGGGTATTGGCATTGCGGTGGGCATTGCGTCCCTCATTTTCGCCCTGCTGCAATTATTTCCGGCAACCTTTGCCGCCATGTTCATCGACCCCGCCTCGCCCACCATGGCCATTTGCGTGCGGGCCATGCGCCTGAACATGCTGATGATGCCGCTGATTCCCATGGGCATTGTGGGCTCGGCATATTTCCAAAGCACGGCGCAGGCGGGCAAGGCCCTGTTTTTGGGGGTAAGCCGGGCCTTTGTGTTCCTGCTGCCCTTCGTGCTGATTTTACCGCCCATCCTGGGGCTGGACGGCGTGTGGCTGGCGCAGCCCGCGGCGGATTTATGCTCTATCAGCATTACGCTGGTGTTGCTGGTGCACGCCATGAAGAAATATAGAACTAACAAATAGCAGCGCCGTTTTAACGATTGAACGCAAATGGGTTATCAAAGAAAGGAAACTGTTATGAAACTGAACATCCCCGAACTGATTGAAGCCTTGACGCTGGAAGAAAAAGCCGGGTTGTGCAGCGGCGCCAATTTCTGGGAAACCAAGGCCGTAGAGCGCCTTGGCATCCCCAGCGTGATGGTGAGCGACGGCCCGCACGGCGTGCGCAAACAGGCGGAAAGCGCCGACCATCTGGGCATCAACGCCAGCGTGCCGGCCGTGTGTTTCCCCACCGGCAGCGCCGTGGCCGCCAGCTTTAACCGCGAGCTGATGGCCGGCATAGGCGACCGCCTGGGCGAAGAAGCCCGCGCCGAAAAGCTGCACACCCTGCTGGGCCCGGCCATCAACATCAAGCGCAGCCCGCTGTGCGGCCGCAACTTCGAGTATCTGTCGCCGTTTACGTCAACCATGTGCAGGCCCAAAAGGTGGGCGTCAGCGTAAAGCACTATGCCGCCAACAACCAGGAGTACCGCCGTATGAGCTCCGATTCGCGGGTGAGCGAACGCGCCCTGCGCGAAATTTACCTGGCGGCCTATGAAAAGACCATCAAGAACGCCAAGCCCTGGACGCTGATGTGCGCCTACAACCGGCTGAACGGCACTTACTGCTGCGAGAACGAATGGCTGCTGGAAAAACTGCCCCGGGGCGAATGGGGTTACGACGGCATTGTGATGACCGACTGGGGCGCTATGAACAACCGCGTGAAAGCCCTGGCCGCCGGGCTGGAGCTGGAGATGCCCGGCTCGAACGGCGTGAACGACAAAAAGATTGTAGACGCCGTGAACAGCGGCGAATTGCCGATGGAGGTGCTGAACCGCGCCGTGACGCGTTTGCTGACCTGGATAGACCGCGGCCTGGACGGCCCGGAGCGCACCGGTTACGACAAGGAGGCCCACCACGCGTATGCACGCGCGGCCGCCGCCGAATGCGCCGTGCTGCTGAAGAACGAAAAGAACCTGCTGCCGCTGGATAAAAATGCCCGGGTGGCCTTTATCGGCACTTATGCCCAAAATCCGCGTTTCCAGGGCGGCGGCAGCAGCCACATCAACGCTTTCCAAATTACCGGCGCCGTGCAGGCCGCGCAGGGCGTGGCTAACGCAGGCTTCCACCCCGGCTGGGCCGCAGACGGCGTTACCGCCGATGAAGCATTGCTGGCCGCCGCCGTACAGGCCGCTAAAGAGGCCGATGTGGCTGTGGTGTTTGCGGGAATGCCGGACAGCTACGAGAGCGAAGGCTACGACCGCGCGCACCTGGATATCCCCGCCTGCCAGAACGCCCTGATAGAGGCGGTGGCGGCCGTGCAGCCCAACACGGTTGTGGTGCTGCACATTGGCAGCCCCGTGGTGATGCCCTGGCTGGACAAAGTGTCCGCTGTGCTGAACATGTATCTGGGCGGCCAGGCCGTGGGCGGCGCTGCGGTGGATGTGCTGTTTGGCGATGCCGAGCCCGGCGGCCGCCTGGCCGAAACCTTCCCGCTGCGGCTGGAAGATACCCCGTGCTACCTGAACTTCCCCGGCAACGGCGAGGCGGTACACTACGCCGAGGACGTGTTTGTGGGCTACCGCTGGTACGACAGCCGCAAGATGGATGTGTTGTTCCCCTTTGGGCACGGGCTTAGCTATACCAGCTTTGCCTACAGCAACCTTAGGCTGGGTGCGGCGGCGTTTGGCGAAGGGGATACGCTGCTGGTTTCGGCGGATGTTACCAATACCGGCGCGCGCGCGGGCACACAGGTGGTGCAGCTGTATGTTGCCCCGCCGGCAAACGGCAGGCAGCCCCGCCCGGTGCGCGAACTGAAAGGCTTTGAGAAGGTGGCGCTGACCCCGGGTGAAACCAAAACTGTAACCTTTACGCTGGACAGCCGCAGCTTTGCCTACTATGAGGAGCGCATCGGCGGCTGGTACGCAGAACCGGGCGAATACGGCATCCAGGTGGGCGCCAGCAGCCGCGATTTACCGCTGGCCGCCCCGGTGCGGGTAAACGGCGCGCCGCTGCCGCTTCGGTGGAGCGAGCACATCACCATTGGCGACTTTATGGACGCGGGACGCGCGGAGCTGATTGCCCCGTTGCTGGAGGGCATGAAGAAGCGGCTTGGTGTTGCGGCTGCCGGGGATGCGCCGCAGGGCGGTGTTGCCGGCGGTGAGATGATGCAGGCCATGCTGGGCGGCATGCCCCTGCACGCGCTGGCCAGCTTTTCCACGCTGCCTGACGGCTTTTTGGAAAACATCAAAGCCGCTCTGGAAAAATAAAACACAGCCACAGAAAGAGGTTGGCGGATGAAACGCACACAGATTTTAGAGAAACTTGGGTTCAGCGTTCCGGCGCAAAAAACCAAGCGTGTCATCATTGTATCCGACGTGAAGAACGAAGCCGACGACCATTTTGCCATCATGCACCATCTGTTAACCCCGTCGCACGACGTGAAGGGCATTGTGGCCTGCCATTTTGAGTTTTATTCCCGGATGATTACGGAAATGCGGCAAAATGGCAAGCTGGAAGCGCTGGCAAAGCAGCTGCACCTTGGCAGCGAGGCTGAGATAGCGGAAAAACTGGCCGAGCGCGGCACTACCATGCAGCGCAGCTACGACGAGGGCGAACTGCTGCTGCGCCTGGCGCAGATGGACGATGTGCCGCTTTTTAAGGGCAGCCGATACGAGCTTGCAAGCCGGGACGACCGGCCCGAAAGCGCGGGCGCTGATTTCATCATTGGCGAGGCCATGAAGGAAGACGACATGCCGCTGTACGTGTGCATGCTGGGCAGCATCACCGACCTTGCCGTGGCCTACCTCAAGCAGCCCAAAATTGCCGACAGGCTTACCGCTATTTGGATTGGCGGCGCGGCCTACCCTGCGGGCGGGCGGGAGTTTAACCTGATGCAGGACATTGAGGCGGCCAACGTGCTGTTTGAAAGCAGCATGCCTTTCTGGCAGGTGCCTTCCAATGTCTACAGCACCATGGAGTTCTCGTTCGCGGAGCTTATCTCCAAGGTGAAGCCCTACGGCGCTATTGGGGATTACCTGTGCCGGCAAATGCTGGATTTCCATCAAAAAATGGCCGCGACGCCCGGAGATTTTCCGAACGCCGAAACCTGGAGCATTGGCGACAATCCCACCGTTTCGGTGCTGCTGCAAAGCAAGAGCCGCTGCTGCTGGCACACCGAGCAGGCGCCGCATATCAACGAGGATTGCAGCTATTCCCCCCGCCCCAACGGCCGGGAAATCCGCGTGTACGACAGCGTGGACACCCGGCTGACAATGGACGACCTTTTTGCCAAGCTGCAGCTGTGTTATCGTAGTTGATTTCGCGTTTTAGCGCGCAGGCAAATGGTATTGGCATGGGTTCTGCGCCACAGACTATCGCCATAGAAAAAGTAGGCATGCACTTTTTGCATGCCTACTTTTAGGTTGCTATTAGCCCGCTTCGCGGTCTGCTGCGCTGATGCTTTGCATCGTACCAAATGCTTATACTATTCGATGATTTTCTTATTACCAAAGTATGAAAGTAACATAAGAATTAAAGCCGTTCCTGCCAATACGCCATCAATAATTCCAGCAGGCAACATAAACATCATTAAGGCTAAAGTGAG
>QMCE01000212.1_pt1 | contig 73679 bp, 58 predicted proteins | sample 1821851 | NCBI WGS metagenome assembly QMCE01 (sample SAMN09453174, study PRJNA476694) | Termite gut metagenome, whole genome shotgun sequencing project. | isolation source: worker | host: Odontotermes sp. | place: South Africa:Pretoria | collected 2016-01-28
TGGGGGAAGGCCCATATTTCAAAATGGCCTCCCTATGGGCCTTCGTACCATAACCCTTATGGCCGGCAAACCCATATTCCCGATAAAGTACGTCGTAATCCTCCATCATCCTGTCCCGCGTAACCTTGGCTATCACGCTGGCCGCCGCAATCGACGCGCTCTTGGCGTCCCCCTTCTCAATCCCCACCTGTTTGGTGGTGACTCCCGGTATGTGTACGGCGTCCACCAACAACAGGTCTGGCGGGACGCCCAGACTGCCAACCGCCTCCCGCATGGCTTCATACGTCGCCTGCAGGATGTTGATTGCCTCAATCCTCTCCACGGATGCGACTCCGACGCCGACGGCCAACGCCTTCTCCTTAATCTCGTCATATAATGCGTCCCTACGTTTGGGGGACAGCTTCTTGGAATCGTTCAGGTACAGAATCTCGCAATCCACGGGCAAAATCACCGCACCCGCCACCACGGGGCCCGCCAACGGCCCGCGGCCCGCCTCGTCCACGCCCGCGATATGGGCAAACGTTTGGTACTTGCGCTCAAACTCCCTCATCTTGTGTAGGCGCTCTTTCTCCGCCTCGATGTCGATTTGCTTCATTGCTTTGACCTCCACAGTGCAACGAACGCTCCCTTGGGCTTGGTACATAACCCAAGGGAGCGTTCAATCCTTTATCCTATTCAACCAACTCTCATTAATCTAGGTTGAACAAATACCTCTCAACAACCAACACGTCCTTCTCTCTTGTTTTCTTGCCACTTTCCGGAGAGTTCTTCGCCTTAATGGTCATCCTATGCCTATCGTCATTCTCAAACCAACGCTTCGGATAAGCAAACGCATACCATACGTTACTCTTCAGCTCATATGCACCGGACGTCTTATCCATTACCGTGGCGCGAACGGATTTTTCACCATCCATCTCTCCGGTTAACTCTCCACCACCGTTCGATTCGGTCAGACTATATACCTCCAGTTCCGCATTGTCCATTGCGGCCTCCTCCTCATCCGTAAGTTCCACCTTCGTCGTTACCAGACCATGATTCGTCACGTCTTCGACCTTAAAGTATACCATTAACATGTCGTTGTTGGCGAATCCGCCCCTGTCATTGTTTTCTACAGAATCAAGGTCAATGAATACACTGTCATCACAAGCCGCCGTTCTAAAGCTACCCGATACCGTAATCTCTGGTCGTTCCGCAGCGGGAGTCATGTTGGCGGCCATTACCAAGGTGTTGACAAAAAGCTGTGCCTCCATATCCGTCACGTTTGCAGTATTCCCAATGCCGGAATAGATGACGTTCTCCCTTTGGTATAAATAGTAATTGTTCATTGCGTCATGGGGCGAACGAGTAAATATCTTATCACCCGCGTCACGTCCATCGACTTCATCGCCATCCAACGTTGCATACACCCTCACCTTGGGGTCTGCCGGATTAAGCTGGTAACTCTGTGCATGCGCCTTACCCACGTCAACCTGATAACTCCTCCGCGTAATCGAATCCTCAACGCTCTCGTCATCCAGTATGTTATAGGGGTACCTCATAACGGTAGAATCATACATGGCCTCCACACTCTCCGTCTGACGGTCCCCACTCTTGCTCATACCGACAAATGGGGCTAACTGTCCGTCACCACTCATTATCTCATGTAAACCATAGTATGAATAACCCTCGAGGCCTCCCGTATATTGATTATTCGGGTTATTGAGCATATACGCCTCGTCATAATCCCCATATCTTTTCTCCACCGGATTGTCCGGATCCGAACGATCCGTTAAGTAAGCCGCAGGATCACCAGTTTCCGAATCACGATACCCATACCGATCCAGACCCATCAAGGAACGGAACCATCTAGTTATATAGTACCCTTGCCTGGCTGCAGGATCGCTGTTGCTGGATATGGCGTCAACCATGGACGTCGTATCGTTGGTAAATATAATCGGCTTCTTTTCACTAAGGAAGTACACGAGATTACTGTATATTCCAGAATCCCTCCATGACGTCGGCACCGCTCCACCCATCGGCCCTTTGAACCTATTGGCACACCCCATAAGGATGAAGTCTATATTGGCGAATCGGTCGGTATCTGAATCGTCAGGATCAAACGGTTCATTAATACTGTCCCGATACTCCAACGTCAAGGCAGTCTCCTCCCCAACGTCCTTTGCCACGTCCGCATTCCACTCATCCTCGGTACGGGTCTCTTCGTCGTACAGTGCCTCCAGTTCGCCGGCCGTTATCGTGGTTATGACAAAGTCATAATCCGTCGTTGCATCCAAATACCTCCGAATCCTTGCTCCTGCTTCCACGGCGTCTGCACCATAAGACTGGTACGGCACGTTTTCCCCAAGAACAATCGTGCTGTCACTTGCCACGTCGTCCGTTATCTGTAATACGTACTTCGTCTTCTTCTCATCATCAGAAATCCGTATGGACGAAGTACCAGTATACGTCATTCGGTTGCCCCGTTTGTCATTCTGCCATACGACCAACTTCCAGGATACGGACGCCCCCACGTGACCAGCTAAATTATGGGACAGTCCCGTATCGTCACTAATACGTCCTTCATCTACAGCTTGATCCCCATACGTTCCTTGCGACTCCTCTACAAGATATAGAGCCGCCGAATATTCCTTGTCGTCCTTGACGTCGAAGCCAACGCTCAAGTTAGTGCCACTCAGGTAATTGTCTCCACCCGCCGCCTGCTCATCGGCACCAAATGTATTGGCATAGACGTTGGGCAATATCACTTCCACATTCTTGGATATCTGCCTACACTCATTGACGCTGCTAACCAATCGATTCTCTGCCGCAGCGTCCAACTCAATGAGGGATTCGCGGAACACGTTACTATTCCCGCCTTCTATCGCTTCCTCCATAAAGTCATACATGTAAGATGCAGAATCCACCCTATCCCCATTCACCGCTTGGCCATCATAGAACTCATCCGCAATAATGACGGGGGAACTCTCCTCGACATATTCAATTAGGGCTTTGGCCTTCTCCTCATTGATGTCGTTACCAGACAGTCTTGAAGAACCGGATTCCCCCCTCCGAATACTGTCTCCCACATGCAGGTATGCATAACCGTCCAAGTTGTTGTCATTATAATCCGCAGTCCTACCACCCCCACTCCCCGCAACCGTATTTAAGGAGTCCAATGCACAGCCCAAGTAAATGAGGTCGTATTCTGCCAACAAATCCTCCTGCATCCCAATGAGTTCCGCCGTCGTCATGGTGGTTATGGAGATTTTACTCGCATCCGCGTCATTCAAGTATGTGGACAATTTTGCCTTGGTTAATGACCCCACCTCTCCAGACGCATTCACTTTTTCCGCAGACGGTTCAATGTTAAGTACGCTCAGCTCGTCCTTGTTCACTTGCACACGCGTTGAAAACCTCGAATTCACGATGTCGCGAATGTGCTTTGCGTAAGTACGGAAGAGGTTGGCTATATTTTGACCGTTATGGTACGTTATTACATTACCCATACGTCCCGACGCCCCCGAACCACCATCAAGGCTGTGTCTAAAGAAACCAAACTCGTTTATCAAGAACTCCTTGTAGTCGGTATAAGGTTGGCCCGTCCTCGGATCATTATAGCTCTTCATTGACACGTTCGGCCAAAATATCTTGTCATGCCAGTAAATGTTACTGGTATTCGACTCATGCGGCACGTTATAATCAGCACATCCGTCACCACATAAAACATGACGATCAAAATACCCCGTCCTCTTGCTGCTCGTCGTACCATTCCACGTCTCACCCACCGTCGTTCCTTTAATCAATGGCAATACGTCGTCGTAAAACCTCTTTTGATCCATCGTCGTCGCCATGTAATACATCTTCACCAAGTGGTTGGAATAGCCTTTAATGCCAGTGCGATGATTCACGTGCACTATATCGCCTGCGCCATTCACGCCATCCTCGACAAAACTGTGGTAACGCACGTCGCCTCCCCCCTGAATGGACAATCCACCATTATTTCCACCCAAGGAATCCAATATTTGTTCCGAGTGCATGATTAACGGGAACGTCTTCTGAACCCCCAACCGCTCGATAACCTTGTAGGTGGTCTCCCAGCTAAGGTCGTTCGAAATGGGGTCACTCAACGTGTTGCCCGACTGCGTCGTATAGGTGCGATAGAAATCCGGCATGGTGTTTTCATTCATCCTATTGGTGCTTTCTGAGAAATTAGGCCTCGTTCCATCGTTCTCACTAAACCGAATTCTCTCCAAACCCATGTTTTCCGTATAAGCCTCATAATAAGGAATAATCCCATTATTGTTCAGCTTGTGCTTAAAATACATCAAATCCGCACGTTCAATGTAATCCATTGAATCGTCGCCCGCTTCACTCACGCTGTAGTTCAACATTTCCGGAGTTACGGTAATAACCTTTACGTTCAAGTTGGCGTACACCGTCTCCCAATCTTCCACAAGGCCCGTTACCCGCAGATACTTCTGTACGTTAGCCGGCGCACTAAGCCACTGCGTACTACCCTGTGCGGCAAACGCATCGTCAATCTCCTGCCTAAGGTCTCCAAAGATGATGGTCAAAGCTTCCTCATCCGAGAGTCCATCCGCCCTATACTCATTATATCTGTCTCTCTCGGGCCCCGTCAAATCTCCCTCGTTAAAACCTTCAATGCTGTTCTTCTTTCCCGGAATCTTGTCCGCAACACAGAAGATTTCCTTAATGAAGAGGTCGTTGTTGATTACCTGCGCCCTACGGAACGTGTATTGGATTACCTCAAGCTCCTCCACCCATACCTTGGAACCTACCGGAAGGTCGGCCGCAAACGCCACGGCATCTGCCGGTTGAACCGCCGTCTCAACAAAAATATAGTCAAAATCCGTTGGCCTTTCATAAGTAGTGTTGTTGTCACCCTCGTTTAATTGTATAAACCTCGTCCCATCGTGTTTAAAATATCCATCCCCAAGCTCCACCTTCTGCAAATAACCCGTCTTCTTCTGAGCGGGATCCCTCGCTTGCGTCTTCCAACCAATCAGTCGCTGGTCCTTTGTCTGGGTGCCAAGCAATTTCGTACTCGGCCATTTGCCAATCAACGCGTGGTACTGTTGGCGGAACTCCTCGCTATGCCTTGAAAGGGCCTTAATCTCATATGCGTCAGGTATAAACTCATATGCCGGCTTGTCTCCAAAGAACACGCTTGCCTGGCTGCCCTCCACATAGATTTTACTAAAGAAGCTTCTTAGGGTTCCAAGCAAATCACCATACTTGCCGCCATTGCCACCGGCCTCGACTCCGTACATGTAATCCAACATATAATCAAAGTCTATGCCTTCCGAACCCTTTACTTGATAGGTCAATTCCTGCATGGCCAACTCCGGCACCACCTCCACCATGACGAAGGGATTCGTTTTCGACATCTTTTCCCCCTTCGCTTCCGGTATCGCCGGCATGACGGCTTGCTTGCCACTGGGCAACGTCACCAGAGTATCATCCTCGTACAGGCGTTTTGCATCCTCGCTCTGCTCTGTCAGTGCCGCACTCGACTTCTCCGTCTCGTCAAAATACGGGGTCACCAAGGAGAACGCGAGAGCGCAGATGACTACAATGCCCACCAACGTCATGATTCTCCTTCTTCTTCCAATCGTAACGTAAGCTATTCTTTTCATAAATCAATCCCTCATTCCCGCGCTGCTTTCTCATCCTCCGTAAGTCCGCGGTCGCAACGCCTACACGAACCTACCACGCGCCATCCCTTCACGCGTCCTCCCTCAACCTTCCACCAACCGCGCCCGTACTACTTACTGGTTGCGAAAACGTATCAAGTTGCTCGTTTCATATTCCCTACTTCCCTTTTCCAACGTCAAAACCACTTCCAACGCCCGATAGGTTCCATACGCCGTAACTTCGGCGGCTAAATCTGTCACATTGTCCCCCAGAAAACCCACGTCTTTATCAAGCGAGGCCAAATCGGCATCCGGTATGTAGTCCTCGTATACATACAGTTTGCTCTCCACTTTATCCAACCAAAACGTATTGCCGCCCGCAACGACGCCACTGGAGTCCACAATAGGATTGCCGTCCGCATCCGCAAGGAAGAGCCGAATGTACGCGTCGTCCCCACCGACCTCGAACACCTCGGCGTTTCCAAAACGGTACGCCCTCTCCGTTATTTGGTTCATCATAATCTGAGCCTCCGCTTGGAGCGTCACATTCGTCTGGTTGTACTGGTAATTATTGCTCCCCGAGAACATGAAATACGTAACGGCGGAAAAAATCACCGCACTCATCGCCATAGCCAATATCAACTCCACCAACGTAAAACCCGCACCGCTCTTGCTCTCCATAGATTTCATAATCATCACCCACTTTTTGTGTAACCCGTCCCTACATCAGCGTCAAAAGCTCATTTACATCTACCTCTTACGACGAAGCCATTTCCTTTACTTAATGTAGTGTCGTCCCGTGCCTTCCACCAAATGAATGGTTCTACTCGCTATATTGTTTTCGAAACTAATCTCCGTATAGATGTTGCCGTCCGCATTGTGAAACGCACCCGTACTTTTTTTGTTGGCAATGGTTATGTGGGCGCCAGAGGTACCCAAGTCGCCATTTACACCGGTTGACGTTTTGTACGTCACCTCAATTTTAGAGTTGGCAATCCTCTTTCCCTCCATTGACGAATTAAAGGTCTTTTCTTCGGTAGCGAGGATGTAAATGGATCCATTCTTGTTAAACAGGTGGAGGTAAGGCCTATCCTTCTTGCTCAGCGCCTCCGTCCTCAATTTGTCAAGAACGGAGTTGAACTGCCTCGTGCATCGACCCACGTCCGAGTAGTCCTGCATCTGTATCATGTTTACGGCTACTCCTACAACAATGGCCATAATGGCAATTACAACCATCAATTCCACCAGAGTAAATCCCTTATTCTTCATAACTCCCTCCTTCCACCTACTCTGTTACTCACTCTCTTCCTCGTTCTTCCTCCAACTGCTATAGGTCATGCTGGATGACAACGCCTTTTCCAAATCGCCGGCGTCCGTGACGCTTTGCGCTTCCAGTCCCGCAAAATATTCATGATATGCATTCTCGGCCGCCCAGTCGATAATCTCGTCAACCATCGACGCATTCGCCGTCATAGAAACGGAAGTCGTACTCCAACTAATCGTTCCCCCCGCAATAATCGACCCTTCAAATTCACCGTTAACCGTTACGTCGCCATTGCAGACGACCAAACCCTTCTTCTCCTCAGTGGGAATCGAAAAATCACCCGGATATAGGTATAACTTGTAATCTTCGCCGTCTATTGGTACCGCTATACCAGCATCCAGCTCTCCAACCTTTGCCTCGTTCACAATCATATTGTAGACGGCGTCCATTTCCTTATCGCCATCCGTCCACCGAGACAGGTTATCTGAACCATTCTTAGAAAGGTACCGGACAAGGCTCAAATAATCCGTAGCCATAGCGACGCTACTGTTCAATTTTGCCTCTGTCACGTTCTCTTCCGACTGATAAGTCACTCCTCCAGTCCGTAACCCGCCTGGATAGTCAAAAACCACGCCTACCGTCTCCACTAAACTCCCCGTTCCGACAATTTCACTGTCATCCGTCACATAGGCGCCGGCGCGTCCGCCCATAACTAATTTATGGTCTTCATAATAATAATCCGTCATGTATTGGTTTGCACTCTCCCCATCCGCAAAATTCAAGAAGAAGTAATAATACACGTCGTCCCCCGCCGTTTGGTAAGTATACGTGGTGTATGGCTTGTCATGGTCAAGATATCCCCATATTGCAGCACTTGCATCAAGATTGACGGCGTCGTCCACATCCGCCAATTCCGAACTCAACACGGGATTGGGTGCGTCGTTTCTCATATACTCACGAGGAACGAGGTATGCCAACTGGTTGCTCTTGACGGCGACCGATTCCGATGTAAGGATGTCGTTATCCGCCCTAGCCGCAACGCCTTCCCGTGAAATGAAGGCGCGCCCCGCCAGCTGCAGATACTCTACGCCCGATAAGTCCAGCTTGCTGTGTAAACCATTGACAAGAACCGCACTACTATAGTCCGCCGTAGCTGAAACCTCGTTCGCCGCATTCGTCTCATTATAGTTGTAACCCCTGTAATCGCCGGCAATGGTAACCCTACTGTTCTTTGCGTTAATCTCCAAATCGTCCGCCACATAGCAATTGGCGTTAATCGCAATGCCCGCCTCCGCTTCCGCATCCGACGACAACCGTGAAGTCATAATGTCCTCCACCCACACATTTGCCCTATTACCCGTTGTAGACGCCGAACTCGGTCCGGACAATTCCAGTTTGGCGTTGTTGAACACGTTAATCGCCCCCCTGGACAAGAAATAATCACTCCTTACGTCTACCTCACTTCCACTTTCCACATTAAACCCATTCGTGCCACTATACACGTTCCCTACCACCCTGCCCGCATTGCCACTCCTCGCATGGATACCCGTATTGCCAATCAAGGCGTAACCAGAAAATACGTTGGGTGGCACCGTGTCCATATCAATATTCGGAGCGGTCAACACCAAATCCGTATTGAGCGTCGTCTCATAATCCGTATCCGTCGTAACCCTAACCTTAATGTTGTTCAACGTCAACGTCGCCGGCGTGGAAGCCAAATCCAATGTATAGGTGTTCTCCCCCTTCACAACGTCCGTTACAATATAATCGCCATTCCTCGCACAATTCTTGACTACGTCGACGTCATAGGATCCACTGTACGTAATTGCGGTCGCGGCGTCTTTTTCGTCCAAAGTCCTCAAATCATTCGTGCCGTCAAACTCGAACAGCATGCTCGCCAAAAACCGAAAATCAAACAACTTCTTAATGTCATGGGCAGCCATCTCATATTCCCTGAATTTTTCCATCGCTTCAGAATACGCTGCCACGTACGCTTCGCCCGCAAGTTCGCCAACGCCCGTCTTTACCTCCGTCAACACGGCCTCCGCATCATAGAAGTTCATCTTAGAAGCTTGGTCAACGGTCATCGTCTGAAAATTCGTGACTGCAATCGTCATAACCGTAACTCCCAGCGCCGCAATAAATAACAGGGAAACTAGCACGACAAGAAAGGTGGAACCCCTGCTATCTCTCCTAAAAGACTTTTTACCATTCATCAGTGCTCTCCTTTCCACAACCTCATACCAAGCGAATTCATACATTTTCGCCGCGAATTCGTATATTTTCACTGCGAATACAGTATATCTTCGCCGTAAATCAATACATCTTCGCCGAATCCATCGTTACTATTGCGTTTCCTACATCTTGTATGTCCTCATCCGAAGTTCCTGACGGGAACAACGACACCGTTACCTTTGCAATGCGCTTCACCTGCGCCCTCTCCACCACGCTGTTCGTCACTGGTACGACGGTTACTCCACCGACGTTCTCCGCTCCCTGGTTGGTAAAAATGGCGCCTACGTTGCCATCTTTTTGTGAGCCGCCGGAATACGTGATTATTACTTTGTATCCCGGACTAATCGCATTGGAGGACTGAATACCGCTCCCCGGCGCCGACTCTGCCTGCCTCGTCAGCATCAACGTGTATTTTTCACCAACCCAACCTTCCAAATTGTCCACAACGGTCAAATTATCCTCGGCACTGTCAAACGACGTATATAACCAATGGAATCCATCGAACGTGCGCGTCCCGTCCACACTATTCTTATACGCCAAATCGTCAATTAGCTTTTCAGGACAAACGTACTCCCTCGAATCGTACCTATATATATATTCCATGGTGGCGTAAAACTGCTCTGAATCCGGACCGTCTTCACTCAACGTCAATCTGGCCTCTCGCGTCATCCCACCTCTAACGTCGGCCTCGTTGTAACCAAGGTCGACAAAATGTGCAACGGCGCTTTCATTCTGTCCCCTCTCCTTCACCAGTATGCTGCCACTCGAACTCATGGGACGTATAATGGGATTCTGGTATGAATTGAACTGACTGCCTCCGGAACCTACCACCGGTTTGTATTCCTCATAATCCATCTCAATGTAGGCGTCGTAATTAACGCCCTCCAAATCCACAGGCCTTCTAAAGTAATATTTCTCCTCGGCAACTCCCACCCCGGAGGGTTTCGGCAATTCCCTATAATCCTGGGCCGCATACGTGGGATCGGCGCACAATTCCAGATACCCCTCGTAAGAGCCAACCGACACCACCTCTTCCATTACCTTCTGAGAAGCCAACGTAACCGTCTGCTTTCCCTCGGACAAGGCGTTAATCTGCGTGGAACTCCTAAAGTACCCCAGTATGGGAAAACATAAGATAGCTAGAAAGGCAATGGCAATCAACACCTCCAAAATCGTGAATCCCGCATTCGCACTCTTTTGTTGAAACATCCTTCTTTTCATTTCACCAACCCCCGTCTTTGAAGGCGTATGACGCCTGTGCTGCCAACTAACTACCGCCATTACTAATCCCAATTGCTGTGACTATTCTGGGTTCTCGTTTCCTTCCCCCGTACTGAACAACGGATCCTTAATCAGATCCACTCCCGTAATCACGGGTTCCACAAATGGTGCCCTTCCATATTTCAACTCATACATCCCAATCCGCATGTCTACGGCCAACCTCCCCGTTTCACTTTCAAAGGCCGCACTGACATCCTCCAACGACATACGGTTGGCGTTGCTGACGACAAACTTTATTGCTTCGCGGAATTGATCGTAGGACGCAATAAACTGTACCTGCATTGACGTCTTCGTCCCCACCATCATCCCATAATTTGGCTCTGCCCCTTCCACATTCGTCACGTCGTCCTTGGGCAGTATGATGGGCACGGGCGTCGCTATGGGTGCGGGCGTTGCATCCGCATCTACCTCTCCTGCCGCCTCCTCCGTTGGTGCGGGAGTCGGTGGAGTCGGCTCGTAAAATACCTCGTCAAAAGTCGGAGCGACGTGTGTTATTTCAACCTCTGATGCCTGCACCATGTCATGTAAGTTCTGAATGGCCCTTGCATGGGTAAGCATGCGGGGGAACACACCCATGTACTGCTCTATCTGTGCATTCATCGTAGCCGTCTCCGCTTCTATCGTCCCCCTCTGCAACTCCATAGCTTCCAGTTCGTCCCTATAGTCTTCGCGTTCTATATTAACCTCCTCCAACCTGCCGCGTTCCGAATCAAAATGCCTATACCCTATAAAGGCACCAACTATCGCCACCAAAGTAATCACAACCAACACTATTTTTGTAATCGCCGCCGAACTATCCTTCCCCTTCTTCTCCATAGCGTCTTATTCCTTTCTGTTGTTCTATGAAATGACCCGATCCTGCTATTGGGACTGCGTCTCCGTAGCCGCACCACTTGACTCTTGTGCGGGGTCAACCACCGCCTCCGCCACCATCTCAATTTGCGTCTTGTATCGGAATTGCACTGAAAATCCATAATTGGATTCCCCTGTAACCTTATCCTCTACCGAGGAAATCGGCAACACCGTTACGTCCGTTACGAAGGGAATCGTCTCAAACTGCTGCAACAATAACGTAATGGGAGGGATGGCGCGTTCCGACTCAATATTCAAGGAAACGACGCCCTCCCTCACATCTATGGATTGCAAAATCATATTCTTGGGCATGTTGTTAGAAATTGCATCCAACAACTCATTCAACTGGTTGTTGTCGCTATGACTGTTGAGATATGCCTCGCTCACCACGTCAAAACCCCTCTTTGCCGCCGTATGGGCGTCAAACACTTCATTGACGGATTCCAAACTCTTAATCCTAGATTCTATCTCCTGATTCTCATCCTTGACCGTATTATACTCTAAAAACGACCATCCAACGAATATGCCCGCCACCACTACGACTAAAACGGCGACCGCCACATAGTTCATGGCGTTCGTCTTACTCGTTTCCTTCTTGGTTATTTCCAACGAGGCAAAACCTATCGGTTGGAACGTGGCCCCAATACAAGAGATGAACTCTATCGGATTGTAACCAGCCGATTTGGCGGACGGGGCAATCGATACGCCGACGATGTCGTCCAACTCTCTGACCTCAATGCCCGTCTCATTGTTGAAGAGGTCCAATATACCGGCAATCTTGGCGCCCATCCCCGTGAGGATGATCTCCTTAATCTCATTATCCGAATGCTTGGAATGGTAATAGTCAATCACGCGAATGAAATTGTTGATCATTGGGCCAAACGCATCCGTCACGTCCACCCTTGCCGATTCATATTCCAAGTTCCTTCGATAACTGTCGGATATGGCCAACATGGATTCATTGACTTTCAAATTCTTAACCGCGTCATTGTTCAAACGCGTATGTAACACGTGCTGATCCTCCAACAAGGCAAGTGCCGCTTGGGAGGTCTTGACGTTGAACACGTCTGCACCAAGCATGGCGTCAAAAACGGCGGCAATGCCGTATGGAATTGACCGCTGCAACATCAGCTTGTCTCCGTACATAATGTTAATCATACAGTTGTTGGTGTTCATCTGGATGGCCATGGCCGTCCGATTCTCCCGCACTTGCTTACGTAGAATCTGGAAGGAACTGTTGCCGTCGTAGTCAATGAACATGACAGTGGAGTTCATCCTCTTGGCCAAATCATAATAAGACTGTATCAAATCATTGGGTGCCGCAAAAAGTAACAAGTCCTGCGTCTTCACCTTTTTGTCCACATTTTGAGTCATATGCGTCAACACGTAGTCGCTTAAATCAAACGGAAAATATTCCGTCGCTTGCGTTTGAATCATTTTCTTGAGCTTCGCTTCCGGAACGATGGGAAGCGTAACCTCACGGTTGGCAATCTTGGAAGAAGTAACCGTAAAGATGACCTCCTTGACCGCAACCTTCTGCTCCTTTAATTCTTCCTTAATCGCCTCCGCCAAGACGTCGGGCTTCAAAATGAAGCCATCCTCAATCGCCTCGTCCGGCGTATCAAAAGACATGAACCGATGCACGTGTGGATTCTTCGACTTGTAATCCATCTCCGCTATCAACGTCTTCTGCGTACCAACACGAACGCTTAACACCCTTCTCTGAACATATATTGCCATATGCAATATCCTCCTTTACTAGTGCCTATTTCACATATTACAACGCTGAAACTCTATTTCTTTACTGTAATAATTCCAATGGACGTAACGCACGCCAACGTTCTAATATGAAAAATAAACCCATCCACAACGAAACGCTACATGATAAGTGATAAATACCAATTAAAAAAGTTATCTGCGTAGAATAATGCCAATACGATTCCGATTGAGAGATAGGGTCCGAACGCCAGCATATGGTTCTTATCCTTACTAATTGCCATCCGTATCAGATGACATATAGAACCAATTATGCAACCGGCAAAGAAAGCAAATACGATGCCCTTCCATCCAATAAGTAAACCCGCAGCCGCCATCAACTTTACGTCTCCGCCGCCAATGCCCCTCCCCTTGGTCACCCAATACAAGAAGGCCAAAAAACCGCTAACACAGACAAAGCCAATCAGGTACGACTTCCAATTCACATAATCCGTTGCCACACCAAACGCCCCCAACCCCAAGATAAACCAATTGATGATGGGTGGAATCTCATAGGTGCGCCAGTCTATCACACTTAAAACGAGAAGGGCAGATGCAAGGAGACAGTATAGAATGGTTCTTACGTCCATACCGTTTGCCAAGAAAACGGTGGCGTACATTATGCCGTTGCTTGCTTCCACAATAGGATACTGTAAAGATATCCTCGTTTTACATTTCCTGCATCTGCCTTTTAGTAACATGATGCTGACCAATGGTATTAAGTCATACCATTTTAGTTCATAACCGCATTCCATGCAGTGGGAACGGGTCGTCGTCATGTTCTCCCGTTTGGGGATGCGGTAAATGCAGACGTTGAGAAAACTTCCTATCACTACTCCATATATGAAGAACAACGTTGCTAGGATGCCATCTGTCATTTCCGCAAACCCCCATATACCATCTCGGTAACTTTGCTTTTGTTCATTTTAAGTCATTGTATGCCAAAGTAACATACTTGAAAGTCTAGTTAGTTCCCTACTGTACTTCCATTAGTACTAGATACACTCAAATTCCCACAGCTAACAGTAATGTCAGGATTTGTCCCCGCCGTATAAGCAATCTGAATCGTACCACCATTCGCTTTAGCTTTTTTTGAAGCCATCTTCGAATTAGCACTCGCAGCCGGTATTCCTGTCAACTCTTCGAATTCAACCTGCCAAGTTCTTGCGGTTCCTCCTCCAGCAGTTGCAACAGCATCTCCAAATCCACTATAAGCAACAGCAGTAAATCCAGTTAATGGCGCAATCGTAGAGGCATCCGCAATAATTGTCTGCGCACTTGAGTATATCGTATCCAATGTTGATAAATCCTTAGAAACCCTTGACTTCTCAATGTAAGGAATTACCTGTGATCCAATAATAGCTACCAGGATGGCCATGATGGCAATAACGATAATGAGCTCAACGAGCGAAAAACCTTTGTTATCCATTTTCTTCATAATATCTCTCCTTTTCTTTTAAAAAGAATGCTAGGTTGACGGTTACTTATATTGTCAGTGAGCTTGGCCTCACTAAAATATACTGAGTTAACCCCCTGTTTCCTTATCCAATCCTTGGTACATGGACATCATCGGCATAAGTACCGCCATTATAACAGAACCCACGATGCCCGCCAAAAACAATATCATGGCTGGCTCCATAACGGTCGTTAAAGCCTTGGTCGCCTCTTCCACTTCATCCTCATAATAATCCGCTATCTTATCCAACATCTGATCCGTCGTACCCGTCTCTTCCCCAATCCCCACCATGTGGTAGACCATGGGCGGAAATATTTGTGACCTCCTAAGGGGGTCTGAGAGGGGAATCCCTCGCATAATCTCGCTTTTTGCATCCCTCATGGACCGCTGTACAATCTTGTTGGGTATCGTGTCCGCCACTATCTCCACCGCCTCAGGCAAGGGAACCCCCGACTGCAAAAGGGTGGCCAGCGTCCTACCCAACTTGGCGGATGCCGACTTGATGGCCAAATCCTTGAACAGGGGTATCATCAAGGCCATTCGACTGAAAAACACCTTGCCCGCCTCCGAAGCCTTAAAAATGAAGAACACCACAACAACAAGAATAAGTACCAGCATAATAGGCACCACGTTAGCCTTCATACCGTTGCTGGCCGCCACGACGAACTTGGTGATGGCCGGCAACTCCATATCCATACTGGACAACATGTCTTCAAAATTCGGGATAACCATCAACAGCATTACAAATACCACGCCAACGGCTACAACCAAAATAATGATGGGGTATATCATGGCTCCGCGCAACATGGCCTTAAGTTTACTATCCTTCTCAAGCTGCTGGGTAATTCTTCCGAACGCCTTGTCAAGGTTACCCGTCGCCTCCCCAGCCGACACCATGTTGATGAGCAACTCTGGAAACACCTTGTTCTCCAACTTCATGGCGCTTGCCAACGTCTCACCCTTCTCCACGTTGTTCTGTACGTTCTTAAGCGCCTTCTGCAAATTCTTGTTCGCCGTCTGTTGAACAAGCATGCTCAATGCGTTAACCACCGTGATACCGGCTTCCAACAAGCTACAGAACTGACGACAGAATACACTCATCTCCTTCAAGTTGACCCCAGAACCAAACTGCACGTTCCAAGCGGCGTCCTCCATAGACTTGCTCTCCGTCAAAGTGAGAATCGTATACCCCTCGTCCCTCAACCTCGACCGCGCCGCCTCCATATTGGCCGCCTCAATCGTACCACTACGGTTCTTGTTTTGTTGATCCATTATCTTGTACTTGAACTTTGCCATATCGTCACCCTTCCCGCCGCGTGCCTTATAATAATATATGTGGCTTCTTTATCGAATACACTGTTCTTGGAAATTAAGTAAACCTCTGTTTTAATGCCACGGGATCCCTAGCATAGGCAATCGCCTCACTCTTCGTAATCCGTTTATCCAGGTAAAGCTCCAACAGATAATCATCCATTATAATCATGCCCTTCCGCCTGTTGGTCTGGATTACGGTCTCCACTTGGTGCGTCTTGGCCTCCCGTATCAAGTTGCTGATGGCGCTGTTGGTCAACATGACCTCAAAAGCCGCCACCCGTCCCTTGCCATCCGCCGTCCGCAACAATTGCTGTGATACAATGGCTTCCAACAACATGGCCAACTGGATGCGTACCTGTTGCTGTTGGTGCGGTGGGAACACGTCTATGATACGGTCTATCGTCGGTGCCGCACCGATGGTGTGCAAAGTGGAAAACACGAGGTGACCCGTCTCCGCCGCCGTAATGGCCGTCGATATCGTCTCAAGGTCGCGCATCTCCCCTACGAGGATTACGTCCGGGTCTTCACGCAAGGCCGCCCTCAACGCCACTGCGTACGACTGGGTGTCCAACCCCACTTCCCTCTGGTTCACGATGGACTTCTTATGCCTATGTACATACTCTATCGGGTCTTCCAACGTAATGATGTGGTTCTCGTACTTGCTGTTAATGATGTTGATCAACGACGCCAAAGTCGTGGACTTGCCGCTACCCGTGGGACCCGTCACCAACACCAAACCCCTCTTGCGATTGGTCAAATCCACCACGCTCGGCAATAGGCCCAATTGATCCGGCGTGGGAATAATCGAGTTCACCAGTCGTATTACGACGGATACGGAACTCCTCTGTCGGAACAAGTTGACGCGGAACCTACCCAAACCTTGAATCGTATAGGAGAAGTCCGACTCCCCCGTCTTCAAAAACGCCGCCTTCTTACTCTCGGTAAGCAAGGAACTGGCCATCTCCAATGTGTGTTCCGGCTTTAGTATCTCATAAGGCAACTCCACGAGCTTACCCCTTACCCGCACCTTGGGATTGGTTCCAACGGACAAGTGTAAATCCGAGCCGTCCATATCCGCCGCTTCCTGCAACAACTGTTGAATGGTAACCATCTTGTACCCCCGTACCTTATATCAAAGTATTAAATCTTTTGACTATAATCTCTATTGTCAAATCAACCATTGTCGAAAGCCACCCTCTCCATCTCGGCCATGGACGTGACCCCTTTCAATACGAGCTTGGCCGCACTGATGCGCAACGTGTGCATCCCTTCCCCTATTGCGACGGCCTGCATCTCTTCCGCACCCGCATTCTTGCTGATGACCCCTTTTAGCTTGGGCGTAACCGTCATAATCTCATATATACCGATACGTCCCTTATAACCCGTGTTGTTGCACGCCGGACAACCATCCGGCTTCGGGTCGTAGATGACGGGATTGGCGTCCCCCGAAAGGTTCATAATCTTCTTGTCCGAATCCGTCATATATCTTCCCACTTTACACTTGGGACACAACCGCCTCACCAGTCGCTGTGCGATAATGCCCACCACGGAGTCCGCAATCAGATAGGCTTCAATACCCATATCCACAAGACGCGTAACCGTAGCCGCCGCACTGTTGGTATGCAGGGTGCTGACCACCAAATGGCCCGTTATCGCCGCCTTGACCGCAATGCCCGCCGTCTCGTTGTCGCGAATCTCACCAATCATGATGATGTCGGGGTCCTGCCTCAATATCGAACGCAACGCCGATGCAAACGTCAGTCCCGCCTTCTCGTTGACGTGGACTTGGTTGACGCCGTCCACGTTGGCCTCCACCGGATCCTCTACCGTGACGATGTTGACTCCGCTCCCGTTCAACTCATTCAACACCGTGTACAGCGTCGTAGACTTACCACTACCCGTCGGCCCCGTAACCAAAATGATGCCGTGCGTGTTCTTCAATATATTGTCAAACTTCTTCATGTCGTCCTTGGCGAATCCCAATTCCGCTTTCCCGCGGTTGAGCGCCGTCTTGGAAGCGATACGCATAACCGATTTCTCGCCATACACCGTCGGCAGTACGGATATACGGATGTCGTATTCCCTTCTATCCACCATCATGGTGATTCTGCCGTCCTGCGGTATCCTCTTCTCCGATATGTCCATACCGCCGATAATCTTCAGTCGCGCCGTAATCGCCGGCAACAAGTCGATGTCATACTTCATGGACTCCTTCATCATGCCGTCCACGCGGAACCTTACGCGCACGTTCCTCTCCAAAGCTTCTATATGTATATCACTGGCACGTTCCCTGACCGCCTGCTCTATAATCTTCGATACCAACTGGACAATCGGAGCACTGTTGACGCTGTCGTTAATCTCCTCCGGTTTATCCTTCTCCGTACCATACTGTTCGGCACGCTCCTTGGCGTAATTCTCCGCCATCTTCATGGCTTCTTCACTGCCATACAATCGGTCAATGGCGTCCATTATGTCCGAAGGGGTGGCAACCACCGGCTCTATCTGTAGATTCGTTATAATCGATATGTCGTCTATCGCTATAATGTTAAGCGGGTCTGACATCGCCAATCGTAAAATGTTTGGATTCTGAGAGTCATACTCGAGGGGAATGGCCGTGTACTTCCTCAATACGACCTCGCCCACCAGGCGTATGACGTCCTCCTCAATCTTGGCTTCCGCCAAATTGACCATGTCCATGCTCAATTGGCCCGCTATCGCCTCGGCAATCTCCAATTCCGTCGTATAGTTCAGTTCAACCAACACTTCACCCAGACGTCTGCCCGAACCTTTTTGCTTCTCCAACGCATCGTCCAATTGCTCTTGCGTAAGAGTGTTGGCACTTATTAAGAGGTCGCCCAATCTTTTTTTACGTCTGCCTACCGTACTGTATCTGCTTCTCAAATTCGTCACCAAACCTATACATATATTGTGTTATTGCCTTGTACACAGATAAACAACCTTATAGGAATCCAACCAAATCCGCCCCGTACGCTTTGCTAACCACTTGGTACTCCATATGTACCTTAGTCCGAACTATCAACTTATTTATATTTTACTATACCTTTATCAAATATGCAATAACTTTTTACAGGATTTTTATGATTTTATATGATTTGCACCACTTCTGGTTCGTGTAAAACACGCAACGTCCCAATTCATGGGGTTCATTCACACCAAACCACCTTGTGCCACCCCCTCTAAAGTGAATATTCCGCATGGCCGACGGGTCCACCTTCCCAAGTGAACCCGCATCCCATGCACCAAAAACAACAATGTTTCCCTTTTTTTACGATTCTTGTTCCTTTGACTCCTCTATCACCTTGGCCTGCACGTCGGCCGGAGACGGATCATACCTCTCCAACTCATAAGAGAACTCTCCGATTCCGCCCGTCATGGAGCGTAATTCCGTAGAATAACCAAAGACTTCTTTAAGTGGCACTTCGGCGACAATCTCTTGCCTTCCTCCGGAGATTGGGTTCATACCCATGACCCTGCCGCGACGTTTGTTCAAATCGCCCATGGCGTCCCCCGTAAAACGGTCGGGAACCACCACTTTCATGGTCACGATGGGTTCCAGCAAGATGGGCGACGCCTCCATGATTCCTTGCTTGAAGGCGAGAATCGTAGCCATCTTGAACGCCATCTCGGAAGAATCCACCGGATGGTAGGAACCGTCCACCAACGTGGCCTTGACGCCCACCACGGGATACCCCGCCAGAGGCCCTTTCCCCACGCTGTCTATGATGCCCTTCTCCACGGCCGGGAAGTAATTCTTGGGTACGGAGCCGCCAAATATTTTTTCTTCAAATATATACTGCTTCTCCATGTCGCCCGACGGTTCAAACTCCATGTGTACGTCGCCGTACTGTCCATGGCCGCCCGACTGCTTCTTGTGCTTGCCTTGAACCCTGACCTTTTTACGTATCGTCTCCCGATAAGGTACCTTGGGCTTGTCCAACTCTATCTCCACTTTATAACGACCCGCCAACTTGCTGACCACGACCTCCAACTGCTGGTCGCCAATCCCGTACAGCAACGTCTGCCTGTTCTCCCCGTCGTTGACCACGTTGAGGGTCAAGTCCTCGTCCATAATCTTGGCCAACCCTTGGGACACTTTGTCGTCGTCACCCTTGTTCTTCGTATGGTAACGCATGTACGTGTACGGCTTGGAAATCTTGGGCTTGTCATACAGAATCGGCTCCGCCTTGGTTGACAGGGTGTCGCCCGTGGCCGTATGGGCGAGTTTGGCAATCGCCCCGATGTCCCCTGCATACAACTCCTTCACCTCAATCTGCTCCTTACCCCTCAACACGTACAGCTTCGAAATCTTCTCCTCCATCTCCTGGTTGCCGTTGTAGGCCATGCCATCCGCCTTCAAGACGCCGGAGCAAACCTTGACCAAGGAAAACTTGCCGATAAACGGGTCCACGATGGTTTTGAACACGCGCGCCGTCATGGGCTTGTTGGCGTCGTAATCGGCAGTGAACGTGGCCTCCGTCTTTTTATTTACACCCGTCAACACGTTCTTGTTCGGCGACGGGAAATACTTCTCAATCTCTTGGAGCAACATGGCCACTCCGTACATGCTGACGCCCGAACCCATTACGACCGGCACGAGGTCCCCGCCAATGACGCTGCTCCTCAGGGCGGTTGACATTTCCTGCTGCGTAAACTCCTCGCCGCCAAAATACTTCTCCATTAAGGCTTCATCCGTCTCCGCAACCGCCTCCAACAACACCTCTCTATATTTCTCCACATATTCCTGTGCGTAATCCGGTATCTCGCACTCGTCGTAGTTTATCTTGTCCTTATACCTTCTGCCCCCTTGCTTGACCACGTTGACAAAACCCACGAACTGGCCGTCTTCCCTTATCGGCGACTGGAACGGGGCAATCTTTTTGCCATATAGCTCGGTAAGGCTCTCCACCACCTCGCGGTAGCTGGCGTTGTCGTCGTCCATGTCCGTAACGAAGAACATCCTGGGAAGCCCGTAACGCTCGCACATGTCCCACGCCTTCATGGTGCCGCCCTCCACGCCCGCTTTGGCGGATACCACGATGACCGCCGCATCCGCGGCACACAGTGCCTCCTCCACCTCACCGATGAAGTCAAAGTATCCCGGCGTGTCAAGGATGTTGATCTTCGTGTCTTCCCAGATAATGGGAACCAAGGTCGTGCTGATGGAGAATTGGCGCTTAATCTCTTCCTTGTCATAATCGCTAATCGTATTGCCGTCCTGTACCTTGCCTTGTCGGTTCGTGATCCCCGTAACGTGCGCCATCGCCTCGACCAAGGTGGTCTTCCCGCTGCCTCCATGCCCCAGCAATGCGACGTTACGAATCTTCTCATACTTATAAGTCTGCATCTTTTAACCTTCCCTTCTATGATTATAGTTGTTACATTAAATCCACGGTTGGTAAACGTACATCCTTAAGAGATATGTGGAAAACGACAATGTCCGCGCCGCTCCCTATACCACGTCCCCCTCCTCAAGCAATGTAAAGCCACAGTCCTGCAGGGCCTTCAGCGTCTCCTCCATATTGGAAACCTTGAGGACGATTGCGCCATTCTCCTTGTCGGTCGACAAGGCGTACATGTATTCAATGTTGATGTCCCTCATTTTCATTAAGAAATCATGCAGCACCCCGAACTCGTTCGGAAGCCTGACGGCCAACACGTCCGTCAACATGACGGAGAACCCCTCTTCCTTAAGGGCCTCCTTCGCCTTCTCCGGCTCGGTAACGACCATTCGGAGCATGCCAAACTCCGACGTGTCGGCAAGACTCAGCGTCACTATGTTAATGCCCTTGTTCTGCAACGTGCCCGTTACCTGCTCCATCCTCCCCGTGCGGTTCTCAATAAAAACCGACAATTGCCTTATCGCCATACCTGCCCCCTCACTTTGCACTTAGAATAACTTTCTCTTGTCAATCACTCGTTTGGCTTTGCCTTCGCTCCGCTCAATCGTCTTTGGCTCCACCAGCTTCACCTTCACGGACAAGCCAAGGGCCTGCTGCAATACGTGGCCTATCTTGCCGGACAAATCCTGCAACTTCCTAATCTCGTCCGAGAAGAAACGTTCCTCTACCTCTACCCAAACCTCCAAGGTGTCAAAATTCCCTTCCCTCTCCACGATTAACAGGTAATGCGGACTGATTTCACCCATCTCGAGCAAGGCGGCTTCCACCTGCGACGGGAACACGTTCACTCCCCTGATGATCAGCATGTCGTCCGTCCGTCCCTTGAACCTCGATATCCTCGGCAACGTCCGCCCACACTCGCACGCGTCATACGATGCGCTGGTCAAATCCTTGGTTCGGTACCGAAGCAGCGGCAACGCCTCCTTGGTCAACGTCGTAATCACGAGCTCGCCGACCTCGCCCTCCTCGCATGGCGCCAACGTGTCCGGATTCACAATCTCCGGCACGAAATGGTCGCAATAGATGTGCAGTCCTTTGTGGTATTCACAGTCCGCCGCAACCCCCGGCCCCATAATCTCGCTCAAACCATAGATGTCGTGCGCCACGATGCCCAACCGCCTCTCAATGTCGGCCTTCATCTGGTCCGTCCACGGCTCCGCGCCCAATATGGCCGCTTTGAGTCGAATCCTGCCCACGGCGCCCATTTCCTCCAACACCTCCGCCAGATGCAACAGATAGGAAGGCGTACAGGCAATCGCGGTACATCCGAAATCCTCCATCATCGTCAGCTGCCTCTTGGTGTTGCCGGACGACATCGGGATAACGGTGGCGCCAATGTTCTCCACTCCATAGTGCAGGCCAAGCCCCCCGGTAAACAGTCCGTATCCATACGACACCTGAACCTTGTCACTCTTGCCAATGCCGGCCATGGCCAACACCCTTGCCACACATTCGGACCAATTCTCGATATCCCTTCTGCTGTAGCCCACCACCGTCGCCTTGCCCGTCGTCCCAGACGAGGCGTGGACCCTGACGACCTCGGATTCCGGTATGGCGAACAAACCAAACGGGTAATTGTCCCTCAAATCATCCTTCGTAGTGAAAGGCAGGCGTCCCAAATCCTCCATGCCGTTCACGTCCCCCGGCTCCAAACCAATCGCCTGCATTTTCTTGCGGTAAAACTCCACGTTGTGGTAAAGCCTGGTTACCAACTTCCTTAGCCTCGCACTTTGCAGGTTCGCCATCTCGTCCCTGCTCATGCACTCCTTTGCCTCATTCCAAATCATTGGCCGTTCCTCCCCATACGTATCGCTTCTATAGCTTTAACTTGACTGTTTCCCTTCTCTCTCGTTCTTGCGCTTGCGCAGCCTCACGCCCATAAAAACCCCGGCAACCGCCACCAAGGCGTATACCACCAAATACGTCCCATAATAGATGAACGCCTCTCCCAACGTGGTTGGACTCGTCATAACATCCCTCTCCTTCCCTAGCGGTTGGCCAACTCCCCCATCACGTCCTCCAAACTAAGCCCGCACTCCACCATCAACACCATCATGTGGTAAAGAACGTCCGCCACCTCGTACCTTAACTCGTCAAGGTTTGGATTCTTGGCCGCGATTACCATCTCCGTAGCCTCTTCCCCGCATTTTTTTAATATTTTGTCAATTCCCTTGTCAAATAAATAATTGGTATACGAACCTTCCTTGGGATGCCGCTTCCGATCCCTTATCACGTCGTACACCTTCTCCAATATCGCCCCAAGCGAGGCTTCCTTGTACTCCGTCCGCACCAACTCCGTGTGGAAGCAGGTCCTCTCCCCCGTATGGCAGGCGACCCCCACTTGCGCCACTTTGGCAAGGATGGCGTCCCTGTCGCAGTCCACGTACATCCCCTTCACATATTGAAAATGTCCCGAGGTGTCCCCTTTGCGCCACAATTCCTTCCTGCTCCTGCTGTAGTACGTCATGCGCCCGTCTTCCAAGGTCCGCGCAAACGACTCCTCGTTCATATAGGCGAGCATCAACACCTCGTCGGTTCGATAATCCTGAACCACTACGGAGACGAGGCCGTCCTCCCCCTTCTTCATCGCGTCAAAGTCCACCAGGCTCTGGAGGGTGAACACGGGCACCCCTTTCTCCCGCAAGGAACGTTTTGCCTTCCTTATGTCCTTGCCCTCAAAATAATTGGTAACCACCCCGTTGACGCCGGGCAAGCCAAGCAGCTCCTCCAAATCGTTCCGTATCAAGCCGTCGCGTATCCATACGGCCGCATTGGCCGCCTTCAACCAACCGACCAGTTCGTCACCCACGTTCACATGCTTAAGCAACAAGTTCGCCACGGGAAACCCTTCTTCCCCGACAAACTCCTTCTCATCCAACTCCATCCATACCCGCTCGACCCCGAAACGCCCAACGACCTCGTCCAACACGTCCTTGTCGGGCATTTGCCCGGAACGCAGGACGATTCTGTCCGCTCCCGTATAGAACGCCTTCTTCGCATCCTCCAAACGTCCCACTCGAAGACCCGCCTGAAAAGGTATGTCAATGCGCTTGGCGATTTGCCTCAACAAGGAATAGAACTCTTCCCGCTCCTTTTCATTGGCTGAAAACATGAACACGTACAATTCGTCCGCACCATCGAGCGCATAACGTTCCGCCAACTCCACTACGGAATGGCTCGCCTCGTTCTCCGCATTGATAAAGGGTATCATCTTCTTGTAGTTCATACGTCCCCCCGTGTCGTTATGGCCGAACACCCCACCACTCCCGTCGCTACGCCAACACGCCCTTCGTGGACAAAACCCCTTCCACTTGCCCGTCTACGGCGACCGCCTCCGCCAACGCCTTGGCAAACGCCTTGAACGCGGCTTCCGCAATATGGTGGTTGTTCTCTCCCGCCATTTTCCTAATATGCAAATTAAGGCCCGCCGCATGTGCAAACGCATAATAAAACTCGCGGACCATCTCCGTATCCATCTCCCCCACCCTCTCGGCGGTAAACGGCAGGTCGTAACCAAGGTACCCCCGCCCCGAAACGTCTATGGCGCACAGAACCAACGCGTCGTCCATCGGTAAAATGCAGGAGCCGTACCTCCGCATTCCCGCCTTGTCGCCAACGGCCTCCCTTACGGCCCGCCCCAACACGATGCCCACGTCCTCGATCGTATGGTGGGAATCCACGTTAAGGTCCCCCGTTACGGCAACCTCCAAATCAAAAAACCCATGCCTCGCAAACCCCTCCAACATGTGGTCAAAAAAGCCGACCCCCGTATCCACCGTCGACGCACCCTTGCCGTCCAGCGACAACGTCATTGACACGTCGGTCTCCTTGGTTTTCCTCTCTACCTTCGCCGTTCTCGCTTCCATAGACTAATCCCCTTTATTTGGCCTGTATATCATTATAACGGGTATCCGCCAAAATTACAATAAAAACTTTGCGTTCCCCCTTCAGACGGCGTGCCTGAATAGCGACGTTATCTCGGTAATTTGGTCATTCTTCATCTTCATGCTGACTTCGTTGACCACGACCCTGGCGGAAACGTCGCATATCTCCTCCAAGACGGTCAACCCATTCTCGCGCAGCGTGGAACCCGTCTCCACAATATCCACGATGACTTCCGACAAGCCAACGATGGGGGCGAGTTCGACGGAGCCATTGAGTTTGATGATTTCCACCGTCTGTTTCTTCCTATTATAAAAATAGTCCTTCGCAATGTTTGGATACTTGGTGGCGACCCGAATCAAGTCACCTCGTTCGAGGAACAAGGCGGCTTCCGGTTTGCCCGCGACGCACATCTTACAGACTCCCATTCGAAGGTCCAATACCTCGTACATCCTTCTTCCTTCTTCCAATATGACGTCCTTGCCTACGACGCCCAAGTCCGCCACCCCATATTCTACGTACGTGGGGACGTCGGTGGCCTTTGACAGAAAAAACTTAAGCCCCTTCTCCTCATTGGTAAAGATTAATTTGCGAGTATGGGGGTCCCTCATTTCTTCGCAAGGGATTCCCGCTTGCTCCAATATCTCCAGCGTCTTCTTGGCCAACCGGCCCTTGGCCAGCGCAATCGTCAAATATTTCATGTTCTCCGCAACTCCCCTTTTCGCTTCATCGTTTATTTCACGTCTTTCAAACCCACCACTCCATGGCTTCCATTAGTTTGCCACTCCACGGCTTCCATTGGTTTGCCACTCCATGCTTCCATAATTTACAACTCCATGGACTTGGGGGTTACAGCTCCATCTCCCTGGGGTTCATGAACCGTTCCGTACCCTCCTTTAGGTCTATCACCCTTATGGAGTCTTCGCCCTCTATAAAAAGAATGCCGCCAAACCCATTCTTCTTGCCGTATTCTTGGTAATCCTCCAAACTTTTCTCCACGAACTTGCGCATGAGTCTGGTATGCGTCCCCTGGGTGCGAAAATATTGGGCCAGCAGTATCGCCATCCTCCTATCTTCCTCCTTGTATAGCACCATCGTGTCCGCATCCTCGATTGGCACTTCCACCTTCTGCCTGGCAAGGGCCGCCATCAACTGGTCCACCACGATGACCATGCCGATGGCCGGGGCTTCTTTGCCAAATTGCCCAAGCAAGGCGTCGTATCGGCCGCCCGTCGCGACCGCCTCCCCCGTTCCATATGTATAGGCTTTGAGAATCAATCCCGTATAGTAGCCGTATTGGCTCATCATGCCGAGGTCGACGTTGACGTACTGCTCCATGCCATACAGGTTGATTAGCTCACAAATGCGCTCCAGCCGATGGATGGCCTCCCTCGTCCCTGGATGGTTCGTCCTGGCTTTGGCGTAGGCAATGCATTCTTTGTCGCAAAATAGGCCGGGCAATTTGACGAACAACTCCTTCAAGTCGTCCCCCAGCGCCTTCTCCGCCATCATCTCCTCTATGCCGAACGGGTTTTTGCTCCACATGTATTCTTTGAGCCGTACCTGCTCCTCCTCGTCAAGCTCCGCCTCCTCCATCAAGCCGCGCAGGAAGCCCGCATGGCCGACGTCGACTTGAAATTCCGTCAATCCTGACTTTAACAGGCATTCCACGGTAAGGGCGACCATCTCCACATCCGCATCCGCACTCCCGTCGTTGATTAGCTCCGCCCCCACTTGCGTCACTTCTTTTAGCTTCCCTTGGTAACTGGCACCATTGATGAAGGTGTTCCCTTTGTAGCAGAGTCTGACTTGCACGTCCTCGTCCCTGAAGTATTTCCCCACGCATCTGGCTATTGACGGGGTGATGTCGGGTCTGAGGACCAACGTGTCGTTGTCCCTGTCAATGAACTTGAACATGTCCCGCGACGAGGCCGTTCCCCTCTCCCCGGAAAACACGTCAAAATACTCAAACGTCGGCGTCTGTATGTCCTTGAACCCGTAGAGTTTGAGCGTCTCACGGAGGGTGGCTTCCATCTTCAATTTGCTTTCGCATTCCTTGCCAAATAAATCCCTTACCCCTTCCGGCGTATGCATCATGTCATCTCCCTCCTGTCTCCATTCGTCATGGAAAGGCTCGCCGTCCTTGCGGACTTAGGAAGTCTGCGTCGTTTTTTCTTCCTTCGGGTTGTATCCGCCAACTTTCAGCGCATGGATGATTTCCCCTTTATGCTGCACCCCGAACGCCTCCATCGTTATCGTCAGCTTCACGGCCGCGTTGCGGTTGATGCTGACAAACTGGTTGTGGTCCAAGTGTATGACGTTGCCTTGCTGCGCCGCGATAATGCTCGCCACGCGAACCAATTCCCCCGGGCGGTCGGGCAACAGGACGGAGACGGTGAACACCCTCCCCCGTTGTATCAGCCCGTGCTGTACGACGGACGATACGGTTATCACGTCCATATTGCCGCCGCTGAGGATGGATACGATCTTTTTCTTCTTGCAGTCTATTTTTTTCAACGCGGCCACCGTCAACAGGCCGGAATTCTCCACCACCATCTTGTGGTTCTCCAACATGTCGAGGAAGTTGACGATGAGTTCATAATCGTCTATCGTCACCACGTCGTCCACGTTCTCCTTGACATAGGGGAAGATGTTCGTCCCCGGCGTCTTTACCGCCGTACCGTCGGCAATGGTCTCCATATGGTCCAACGTGACGACTTCCCCCTTCTTGAGGGATTCCTGCATACAATTCGCACCGGCCGGCTCCACTCCGACGACTTTCACCTTGGGGCTGAGCTTTTTGGCCAGGGTCGCCACCCCCGCCACCAACCCCCCGCCGCCAATCGGCACCAGTATCACGTCCACCGTCGGCAACTCCTTGAATATTTCCATGGCGATGGTGCCTTGGCCAATGGCCACGTCCTCGTCGTCAAAGGGGTGGATGTAGGTGTAATCCCACTCCTTGGCCAATTTCCTCGCATATTGGCAAGCCTCGTCATACACGTCACCATATATGATTACCTCCGCCCCATACTCCTTCGTTCGGTTCACCTTCATCAACGGCGTGGTGGTCGGCATCACGACGACGGCCTTGGTCTTGTAGAGCTTGGCCGCATAGGCGACCCCTTGGGCGTGGTTCCCTGCGGACGCCGTAATCAACCCCTTCGCCCGTTCCTCCTTGGTGAGCGTGCTAATCTTATAGTAAGCCCCCCTCACTTTGTAGGCGCCCGTATACTGTAAATTCTCCGGCTTGAAATAGATTTTCCCACCCGTTTGTTTACTGTAATATTCGCTGTGGACGAGTTCGCCTCCTCGAACTTCTCTAACGTCATCATGCTTTCTCTCCTTGTATGTGCATTGGTCAATCCGGTCTGTCAAACAGGGCGTTCACAAATTCCTCCGCGTCAAATCGGTTTAGGTCGTCTATCTGTTCGCCTATGCCGATGTATTTGACGGGAACCTCCATCTCCGCTTGGATGGCTATGGCGATGCCTCCCTTGGCCGTCCCGTCCAGCTTGGTCAGCACGATGCCGCTCAAATCCGCCACCTCGCCAAACTGCTTGGCCTGCACCAAGGCGTTCTGGCCCGTCGTCCCGTCCAACACCACGAGGGTTTCCAGATGGGCCTCCGGGTACTCCCTTCCAATGATGCGGTTAATCTTCCCCAACTCCTCCATGAGGTTCTTCTTGTTGTGGAGCCTGCCCGCCGTATCGCAAATCAACACGTCCACGTTCCTCGCCTTGGCCGCCATGACCGCGTCATAGACGACGGCCGCCGGGTCGGAGCCCTCTTGCCCCGCAATAATGTCCACGCTCGCACGGTTCGCCCATTCGGTCAGCTGCTCGATGGCGGCCGCCCGAAAGGTGTCGGCCGCGGCGACCATGACCTTCTTGCCCCGATTCTTAAGGATGCCCGCCAATTTGCCCACGGACGTCGTCTTGCCGACGCCGTTCACGCCAATTACGAGTATGACCGACTTCTTATCTTCAAACGCATAATCCGCCTCCGTCACGTTCATTTGCTCCTTGATGGAGTCAATCAGGAGGTCCTTGCACTCCTTCGCCTCCTTTATCTTCCGCTCCTTCACCTGCCGTCTGAGGTTCCCCAGGATTTCGTTCGTCGCCGTTATCCCAATGTCCGCCATGATTAGGATTTCTTCCAGCTCCTCGTAAAAATCATCGTCCAATTCCGAGAACCCGCTGAACAGCGAGTCAATGCCCTTGACCAAATTGTTTCTGGTCTTTGAAAGGCCCTGTTTGAGTTTTCCGAAAAACCCCTTTTTTTCTCCCATTTTCTCTCATCCCTTCTATGAATAAATATACCTTATAAATATACCTTTCGCAACACGCTTCGCGAGATTGATTGGCGTCTACAAAATGCATGGCGCGCCGTCACACATGTTCAAGGTTGGCCGGAACGCGCGCCTCCACGGCACCCTCCCCCTCCACCAACTTGACGGATACCATGGTCGATATCCCCTTCTCCTGCATGGTAATGCCGTATAGGGCGTCCGCCGCCTCCATCGTCCCCTGTCTATGGGTAATCACGATAAACTGGGTGTTCTTCTTTAGCTTATGTAGATATTTTGCAAACCTCTTGATGTTGGAGTCGTCCAACGCCGCCTCTATCTCGTCCAACAGACAGAAGGGGGACGGTTTGAGGTTCTGTATGGCGAACAGGAGGGATATGGCGGTAAGGGCCTTCTCCCCACCGGACAACTGCATCAGGTTCTTCAACCTCTTGCCCGGCAACTGGGGAATGATGCGGACTTCCGCATCCAGTACGTCTCCGTCGCCTTCCAGTACGACGCTCCCCTTGCCCCCGCCAAACAATTCACGGAACACCAGGTCAAACTGCTCGTTAATCTCCTTCATCTTCTGCGTAAACCGTCTGCGCATCTTCTCGTCCAACTCCCCGACGACCTCCACCAATTTTGCGTCCGCCTCCACCAAATCATCCCGCTGCACCCTTTGCGTCTCATACCGTTCGGAGAGGCTTTTGAAATCCTCAATGGCGTTGACGTTGACGTCCCCGAGGGAACGCAACCCGTCCTTGACCTCCTCCGCCTCCTTGCGAATCTGCGATATCGCCCGCTGTTCGCCTTCGTCCCTATATTCCTTGGCCATATGGTAGGTGAGTTCATACTCCTCCCACATATAGTTTATTTTCGAGTCCAACTGTTCGTTCCACCGTTCTTCCAGATTGGCAAGCCTCGTCACTTCCTTGTCCAATTCGAATACGTGCTTGGACAGTTCGTCCTTCTGCACAAGGTGCTTCTTCTGCTCGCCAACCAATACTTCCTTTTGACGCCCCTCTTCCACAATTTGTGCGTCCAGTCCTTCCACCTTGGCGCGGTAACTGTGTATGGTCGCCTGCAGCTCCTCAATGGCGGCCCTTTTCTCCGCAATTTGCCGTTCCGCCTCCCTTTTCCCCTCCGTCAATCCGTCGAGTTCCTCTTGCGCCTGTTCCCTGCTTTTTTTCACCCGGTACAGATTCTCATCCAGAAACTGCACGTTCTGCTGTTGGCTCGTACACTCCACATTCAAGGCCAGCGCCCGCTCCCCCAGTCGCCCCTCTTCCTCCTTGAGTCGTTCCAACCAGTCGCCGCCCTCGTTGATTTTTGCCTCGTTCTCGTTCCGCCTCCTCGTTATCTCGGCAATCTCCCCCTCAATGGAAGCCATGGACTCCTCCAACGACTTGCGTTGCCGCAGGGTCTCGGCCGCCTCTATAAGGATGGCCTCCCTTTCTTCCTCTTTTTGTTCCTTGTCCTTCGTCGTCTGCTCGTATCGGACGCGGAGGGTGTTCTCCTCCAACGTAAGCTGCTTCACCTTGCCGCTGCACGCCGACCTTTCCTCCACGGTCTTGGCAAGCTTGGCCTTGTTCTTCTCAATGGCGGCCTCCTTCTCTTGCCTCTCCACGACGATTCGGTTCAGCCTGTCTTGAATCTCATCCATTTCCCTACGACGCCCTATTAGGTTGCTGGCGTTCCGATACGCGCCTCCCGATATGGAACCGCCCGGGCTTAACAACTCCCCCTCCAACGTGACGATTCGCAACGTGTGTCGGTATTTCCTCGCCAAGGCGAGCGCGTTGTCCATCTCGTCCACCAACAAGAAGCGTCCCAACAAATATTCCACCAAATCTTTATATTTTGGCTCGAACTCCACCAGTTCCGACAACACCCCCATCACGCCGGGTTCGCCAAGCACATCCGACTGGAACGTACGCCTGCCCTTCATGTTGGTCAACGGCAGAAACGTGGCGCGGCCATAGCGATTCTTCTTCAAATACTCCACGCACGCCTTGGCCGTCCCTTCCGTATCGGTGACGATGTTCTGCACGCTGCCGCCCAACGCGGTCTCCACGGCGGTTTCATAGGTGGCGCGCACGTTCAGGACGTCCGCCACCACTCCAACTATACCCGGACGCTCCGCCTTTCTCTCCATAATCCTTTTGACGCTGTGCCCATACCCCTCGTACCGTTCCATGATGTTCTTCAATGAGTCAAGTTTGGTCCGCTCTATATGGTATTGCTTCCTCTTTTCTTGATAGGCGGCGTTAAGGGCCTCCCCTTCCTCGCCAAGGCGCGCCATCTCTGCTTCGAGGGCCTCCCTGCGCTTCCTTTCCGCCTTCGTCCGCTTCTCTATCTCCCGAAGGGCCGCCTCGCCCTCCCGCATTGCCACAAAAGCCGTCTCTTCCTCACTCTTGTTGCTGAGTAACTTCCCGTCCAGTTCTGACTTCTTAATGACGTTCTGTTCCAACAACGTCTCCGTCTGTTGCCGCCTTGACGTCGCCTCCGAGTATTCGTTCAGCAACGCAATCGTGGCGTCGCTCCTCGCCATGGCGTCCTCGTTGTACTCCTGAATCTTGGCCTTCACGCCTTGGATGGCGGCTTCGCATTCACCCTTTTGCCGTTCCGCCTCGCGCAAACGTTCGCCAGAGGCCGCCTTCTCCGCCTCGTACTTGTCGTATTCTTCTTTGGCACCCTCAATGACTCCCCTGACGGATGACAACCGCTCCTCGTAATGCGAGCCATTCTGCTCCGCCGACGCAATCTCCGCCTGGCAGACCTTGACTTCGCCTTCCGCCTTTTCGATGGCGACCTTTCCTTCCCCGCTCTCCGCGCGCTTTCCTTCCAACCCTTCTTCCAATATGGCAATCTCCCGCTCCAACCGGTCGAATTCCTGCGCGCTCCCCTCCCTCGCCTTGCCGCTCTTGGCCAACTCCTCCTCCGCCGTCTTTTTGTCCAGAAGGATTTTTTCCTTGTCTCCGCTTATTTTCTCATATTCATATAGGAACGCCGTGACGTCAAGGGTCTTCAGCCGCTCCCTAAGGCGCAGGTACTCCCTCGCCTTCTCCGATTGTCTCCCCAGTGGGGCAATCTGCTTCTCCATCTCCCCCAACACGTCGTTGACCCGTTGTAGGTTCTGCCGTCCAACCTCCAGATTGCGCAGCGTCTCCTTCTTGCGCTTCTTGTGTTTGACGATGCCCGCCGCCTCGTCGAACAACTCCCGTCTCTCGTCCGGCTTGCCACTCAGAATCTTCTCTATCTGTCCTTGGCCGATAATGGAATACCCTTCCTTGCCGATGCCCGTGTCAAGGAATATCTCCTTCACTTCCCTCAGCGGACACTTGGCCCCGTTCATCAGATACTCGCTCTCCCCGGAACGGTATACCCTTCTGGCAACCGTAACCTCCTCGAAGGGGACGGGCAGTTTATGGTCCTCGTTGTTCAGGGTGATGGCCACGTAGGCGTAACTAAGCGGGCCCCTCGTCTCGGTGCCCGAAAAAATCACGTCCTCCATCTTGTCGCCGCGCAACTGTTTGGCGCTTTGCTCTCCTAGAACCCAACGCACGGCGTCAGCCACGTTACTCTTGCCGCTCCCGTTTGGTCCCACGATGGCCGTGATGCCGTTGTGGAACTCAAACGTGAACTTGTGGGTAAATGACTTGAACCCCTGAACCTCGATGCTTTTTAAATACATGTCGTAACTTATCCTTTCGGTAGCGACTCGATGGCTTGTCTGGCGGCCTCTTGTTCGGCGGCTTTTTTGGACTTCCCCTTCCCGCTTCCCATTCTCTCATCCCCGACGTACGCCTCCACCTCAAACGTCTTGTCGTGGTCCGGCCCCGTCTCGCCAACTGTTCGGTAGGAAACGTCGCCCCTATTCTTCCCCTGCACCAACTCTTGCAGTACGCTCTTGTTGTCCCGGTAGTCCTTCCCCTCTTCCAAATTGGACAGGACGAAGGCTTCCACGAACGCTTTGGCCCCCTCCAATCCCCCGTCCAGATACATGGCCCCTATTATGGCTTCCAACGCGTCGGAAAGAATGGAGTCCCTTATCCCCCCATTCCCCTTCTTCAATCCCTTGCCCAGCAACAGCCAACGCCCCAACTCCAATCCCTTGGCCGAGCGGGCCAAAGAGGACTCGCACACGACGCCGGCCCGCAGCTTGGTCAACTCCCCCTCCGGCTTGTCCGGATACTGGTTGTACAACGTCGCACTGGAGACCATTTGGAGTACGGCGTCCCCCAAGAATTCCAACCGTTCATTGTTGGGCTTCACGCGAATCGTCATCTCGTTCGTATAGGAACTGTGGGTCAACGCCTGCCTCAACAATTCTGGATTCTGAAACTGGTACGCCATCCTATCCTGTAATTCCTCCATCCCATCGCCTTTCTTCCTTACCCTTTTGACACGGCCTTAATCTGCTCTACCGCGTCGCCGACCGTCGCAATCTTCTCCGCCTCCTCCGCAGGAATCTCCACGTCGAATTCCTCCTCAATCGCCATAACGATTTGGTAGACGTCCAAGGAGTCAGCCCCCAAGTCATCTACAAATGTAGAATCCATAGTCACCTCGTCCGCCTCGACGGACAACACTTCGGCAATAATGCCCTGCAATTTTTCAAACTCCATCATGATCCTCCCTCTCTCCTCAACCTTTTGCGGCGCACTTCGCGCAAGTCAAGTCTCCTTCATATTCTCCTCTATTTTTTCCTTAATATTCTGCCTTTTAAATGTAACGCATTGCAGCAACGCATTCTTAATCTCTTTGGCCGTGGCGTTCCCGTGTGCCTTCACGACCAGTCCGTTGAGCCCCAACATGGGCGCCCCACCCAGCTCCGACACGTCAAACTCCTTTAACGTCTTCTTCAAGGCCGGTTTGACCAACAACGCCCCCAACTTGCTGCGCATCGAGCTTACCAACCCGCCCTTAATCTTCCCAATCAACGTGGCGCCGAGCCCTTCGTACAATTTTAAGATGACGTTGCCTACAAACGCCTCGCTGACGATTACGTCCACGCCGCCCGCAGGAATCTCCCTCGCCTCTATGCTTCCCACAAAATTGAGGTTTTTACACTCCTGCAACATGGGAAATGTTTCCTTCACCAACGCGTTACCCTTCTCCTCCTCCGCCCCAATGTTTACAATCGCCACCTTGGGGTTCGCAACCCCCATTACGTTTTCCATATATATGGAACCCATCTTGGCAAACTGCACCAAATGCTGGGGTCTTGCATCCACGTTCGCCCCACAGTCGACCAATAGGGACGCCCCTTTTGCCGTTGGTATCAATGGCGCCAACGGGGAACGGTTAATGCCCTTGATTCGCCCGACGACCGTTTGTCCTCCCACCAATACCGCACCCGTACTGCCCGACGACACGAACGCGTCCGCGCGTCCCTCCTTCACCATCTTCATGGCGACGACGATGGAGGAGTCCTTTTTCCGACGAATCGCCATCGTTGGTGACTCGTCGTTGCCAATGACCTCTTCCGCATTCACCACCTCTATGGAACCATCCGGATAGGATTGGGACCCTAACGCCCGCTCTACCTCCTCCACCTTCCCTACAAGGAACACCTTGACGTCGGAACTTGCGTTCACCGCCGCCACCGCACCCTTGACAATCTCGGCGGGTGCGTTGTCACCCCCCATGGCGTCCAACGCCACGTTAACCTTGTCCATCCATACAACCCCCTTGTCATCCATGTATAAAGCCGCATGAGCGCAGAGCGCGGAGCGGCTGACTTTCACGCCATAATACATTCTATATCAAGACGCAGAGAAATTCAAGTATAACTTGCTCAATCGATTTTGGCGTCCAATACGGAGTTCAATATGTCCGCCAAGGGCGGTATTGCGTTCCTCGCCTCCTCCAACGTGTTGTTTTGGTTGCCTAGCTCGACGAGCAGGCACCTTGGCGCCAAATGCATGTTGTAACGGTACCCTTTCAGGTAAATGGGCTTGGTCAATCCCGGATACTTCTCCATCGCCGCCATTTTGAGTTGCAGGCTGAACGAGAGGTTGGCCTGTCGGTGGGGATTGTTCAAATATTTAATCTCCCCCTGTTTGTTACGGCTCATGCCATTGAAGAACATGATCTGAGCGGCCCTTTTACCGTCCACATCCGAATAGGTGTAGGTATTCTTACCCACGCCGTCCCTGTGCATGTCAAGCACCACCTCGATGCTGGGATTCTCCGCCAACGTCTTCTGTATGGCCGGAAGGGCGGCCCCGTAGGCGCGGTTCCTGTCAATTTCCCCATTGAACAGGTCGTATTGCGTCTTGTCGTGGATGACGTTATAACCATACTGGTTAGTCAGTATATCGGCTAAAAGCGCCCCAACCCCAACGATTCCGTCACCTTCCCCACCACCCTTGAAGTCTTCCGACGCCCCGTGGGTATGGTAGATGAGGATTTGCGGAACGCTCGCATCCTTCTTGACGCCGTAGTTGCCATCCAACATTTTGCCCACGTCGAATATTTTATGGTTGACGGAAGTGGTACTGTCCACAATGAAGAAATTCTTAATCAAATATTCGACGTCCCTCGTCCGAATCAACTCGTCAACCTTGCCTTTTTCTTGGAGGTATGCGTCCCCCGCAACGACGGAATCCCCTGCGACGGCGGTGGCTTCCCCATTCTCCACCTCCCCGTAGCTCTCCCCGAATATGAAGCTGACCGGCCCTATGGATTGGACGTCGTAGCCTTCCACTTCCTCGTCCCCCATTGCCGCATCCTCCCCCGCCGCATCCTGCGGGCCTTCCTCCAACCCATTTTCCTGATTCACCAACGATTGGTCGGTTTCGGGCATCTCCGCAAAGGAAACGCCTGAGCCAATTTCTTGGTCGGATACGTACTGCATGAGGGGAGAACCCATCCCTGCGTAGTGGGTGGAACCACCCGCCCCCGACGCCGCCTGTATGTAATTCGCTATCGGCACCTGCCTGCGTATCAGGTAAGCGGCCAAACCGGATATGGCGGGGGTGGCCATCCGCCCCGCATCCACCACCCATGCAAGCAGGAACAAACCCACCACACAGAACGCGAATCGTACGCCGCGCACCAAACGTCGCTGCATATGCTTCATCCTCCCTCGTCGCTACTGCTCATCCCCCCCATCCCACCGCGTTCATGCGGACGGTATCGGATAGGTATCGCCAGGACACAACTTGCCATCACCTATCTATATTCCATCCGCTTGTCATTTATACTTGTATCACGGGATTGTCCCCATCGGCATCCCAAACGTCACATACTCGTTAAAATCGTCACCAAGCTGCAACCGAATGGCGGGGCGAATACCGTTGCGGTAACCCGCTCTCGTTGTGTCGATTTTGCCATCCGCATAGTCCACATATGCGATTTCGCCGTCGTCACCCCTGAAGTTGGGCATGCTTGTACGCAACCACCAGTGGTACGTGTAGGAGTCATATTCCATACTCGTTGGCAGCTCTACCATGGTAAGCGCTTTTTCCGCCTCGCCAACGCTCAGCAAAAATACGTTGTCACAAGTAACGACGTCCTTGGCACCGTCCTCCGCGGCCTCGGCACGCTCCTCGCCGTTGAGAACGTACCGTACGTTGTCACGGAGTTTGGAAGGCAGGACGAATTGCTTCTCGTAGTCGGTAAACCAACTTTCAAAGAACTTGCCATTCAGCATTTTGCGTATGTCGCTCTGTTCCCAACGTTTGCTTGCCAGGACTTTGCCTGATTCGCAATATGGCGCTTCCATTAAGAAATACTTGCTGACAAGCAACATTTCGTTACCGTCATTCGCAAGCACGACCCATATAATGGGTGTTTCCACGTCCAACCTGTCTCCGCCGCATATCATTTCATACTCACCCGTAGGCTTTATCCTCACTTCGGTTTCCACGCCGTACTGCGTTTGGTAACGCCCAAAATACACTTCCGACCCGACGGCAATTCCTTTGCCGCCACTACTTACGTCCTGTAAATCTTTACTCGCCTTCGTACCGTCGATATACGTCTTCAGTTTGCGCGCGATGCTGCCTATCTTCCCACTGACGGCGTCCAGAACCTTCATTGGACAGTCTCCGTCGGTAACGTCAAAATAATGTGCGTTAACCGCGTTGAGGGCGTTGTCCTTTTTGGGCTGCAACTCCCTTGGGAAGCAATAGGGGTCGACGTCGTCACCATGGACGATGCATTGGATTTCAAACCCACCCTGGCCGTATTCGTAAAACCTCCACCATGCGTGCTCGTTCCTTTCGAAGTATTCGTCGTCAGGGCACAGTATAATGGCGGCCCTCGCCGAGAGTAAGGCCGCATATATGTTCGGCTCGTCGTCCCCGTCACTTACCGACGGGTTGGATATGAACACGTTGACGCCTTGCCTTTCCAGCGTTTCCGCCATGTTGTAAGCCCAGTCGGTTTGCTGCTTGTCATTCTTGGGGTATCGGATAAAAACCTCGTATTGGGGCTTTTCGTCCAATTTCTCCGTAATTTTGTCCCAGATTGCGGCCAGGCGCGCCGCCTCATTACTATACCGCTCTTGCTCCTCGGCGGCAGTCAACTTGATTACTTTTTTATAGTACCGATTGCGCAGCATGGGAGCGGGGGACAGGGAACCGTGTGGATGGAAAATGGGGTGGTATTCGTTCGTGACGTCGTCGCGAACGTACTCCACCCCATATTCCGCCATGAACAGCCCCCACAGGGCGTTTACGTTTTCGGCGTTGATTTTTAACAGATTCTCATAGAGCATGATTGCCGGTGGGAACGACTTGGAACGGATTCTCGCCACATCCGCCCCTTGCAGCATAAACATTTCCTCATCGCTGTAATTACGCACGAATTTTTGCCCGCGGCAGGCACTGCATTGATAAAGGTTGTCGGAAATGTGTTGTAGGTTACCGCCACAAGTGTCACAAATAATCGATATGACTTCCATATCCTTACTCCTTTCAGGTTAATTTTTTCCTGCAAGTGGGACAGAATATTTGGTTGGCGGTGATTTCACCTCCACAGTAGGGACAAACTCCGCCGGATTCGGACAGAATGTTGATGATGTTGACCTCCGGAGACTTGATTTTATCTTGAATGTTGGCAATTCCGTCAAGCGTCGCAATTTTGTCAGCCAAATCCAGCTCGCGTATCTCTTTATAGGAAGCGCCCTTGGCGTCCTCATACTGCATGCGCTCCAACTCCGCATCGGTCTTCCCCTCCACAAGCCGTACGTCGGCAACGTGGTCGGCGCGGTTTCTAAGAATCTTCTGCTCTTGTGCCTCTATCTGCTCCTCTTTTCCCAGAAGCGCCAAGTCTCGATCCTTTCTGAGCTGCTCGTCCACGAAATCCTCATTGCGTTTGGCCCGGAGGTTCGTAAGCTCCTTGACACCTTCGGGCTTGACGAGGCTGCCGATGATAAAGTCCCCAATAACGATTCCATAGCTTTCCATGGCCGGATTCAACTTGACCAGAAGCCGTTGTCCGATTTCCTTAAGCAATCCGTCCATTGCCGCATAACCAATCCCGTTCTCCGTTATGATGGCAAGCAAATGTTCGTTAAAACTATCCATAATCTTGGGAAGCATCTCTTCCGTCAGCTCATCGGCGGTAAGCGCGTTGCGCACGCCAAGGACGCGTTCAATGAACTTGACGCTGTCATTTATGCAAAGTGTGAGGAAACCGTTGGCGCCGATTGACACGATACGCCCACTTGCGGCGTCTTGGTATTCCAGTTTGCGCGGCGTCCCCCATGCGCTTTGGCAAGGGCGTTTCACGTTGACGAATATGTACTTGCATACGCCTTCCTTCATTTTTTTGTGTTCCACTTTCTCACTTTGGAACTTATGCGCGATGGTACCGTTCTCAACCTTCACCACCTCAAACGGCGGCTCGGCGACGATGTTGGCGTCCTTCTGGTCACTGGCCTGAAACACCCACGCGATGGTGTCGTCGTCGCCCCCAAATGTAATTGACTTCTTTTTTAGCAGCTCATTGACAAACATGGTTGCATTCCCCCTCATTGATTGGTACGTCTGCGGTTTTCCATAACTCGTCCACACTCATTTTACCATACGGGTTATGCTTTCACAACCTCAAATTGACCACTCGGATGGGGCAAGTGGCCAAGTATTCTAATCAGCCATCATCGCCAGCCTCATCACGAGCCGAATGGGACGTGCGGGATTCTTGACCTGTGTAAGGTCGCCAACAAAATGCAAATCTTTCTCAGGATGGTAGAACGCAAAGGAACCCGTCGAACCAGAATGCCCCAACAGCTCCCCCTTTCCCATGAAAAGGGTTGTGAATCCACCCAAGGGAATCTGCATGTACCCACCGCCATAGTGAATCGGCCCCTTATTCGCCTGCATACCCTTATATACGGCAAGTTGTTCAAAAACCGCCTTGTTGAAAAGAGTTCCATTCCAAAAGCCCTTGCTAAAAACCATCAAATCCCTTGGAGTCGACACACATCCTCCGGCAGCGCCACTTGACGCAATCGTTTTTGGAAATTTTAATTTTTGCTTTCCGTTGTATGTATGGGGAACAAAGTCGTTTTCATCCACCACCAGATACGTATGCGTCATTTCCAATGGAGCGAAGATGATTTGCCCAAATATTTCGGCAAGGGGCTTCCCCGTAATGTTAACCAAAATTTCACCGAGCAGGTCAAAGTTGATATTGGCGTAATGCGCCCTATCGCTTGTTTTGGGTATAAAATGCGGCGTCTGCCCTTTTGTTTCTGCCAAAGAGTCCGCCAAAGTGGTATATTTATCCTCCCGCAAAACGGGTTCTGTATTGCCATCCTCAAAACTATCCGGCAAACCGCTTGTTTGAAAAAGCAAATCTGAAATCGTCAGGTCAAAAGAGTATTCACGCCCCTTGTAAACGTGAAGTCCCTTTAGCTGTTCTTCCGTAAAATACGGAGCAATTTTATCATCCAAGGAAAGCCGCCCGTCTTCGCAAATCTTCAAGACACAGGCCGTCGTGAACATCTTTGTGACGCTTGCCATAATCATGGGGGAATCCACGTCGCGTCCCCCATACCCAAAACTTTCCGAGAAATCACCGGGAGAGTTCTCTACCATCAAAACCGCTTCATGGATTAATTTTGATCTGGTGGCCGCGTCAAAAGCCCTTTGCCATGATTGTCTATTCATTGTTTTCCCCCTATTTATTTGTTCCACTTTATTTGTTCCGCAGAACGTCCAGTACCCACTCCGCATTCGGACAAGGCGTTCCGGGGTTTAATGCGATGGCCTCGGCTATGCCTTGAAGGGAACACCAAAAGGCAACTGACAAAGCGTGGGAATCCCCTGGACGTATCTCGCCAAGTCTCTGACCTTCTTGGATAAGCGGCACGCACTGCCTGATAAGGTCGTGGCGCGCCAGCATAAAGCCGGCCTTTTGTGAGATTTGCGCCGCATTGTAGACCGCATATCCCATAAACACAAACATTTTGGCCGCAAATGGTTTGGCGACGATCATTTGCATCATGGCTGACAATTTTTGCTCAAATACTTGCATGGGGCTTTCTGTTTTCGTGGCGTCCAACGTCAACTTGTCGCACCCAATCTCAACCAGGGCCTCATACAAGGCTAATTTTGAGTCAAAATAATGAAACAGCAGGCCCGAACTAACGCCTGCAATTTTACAAATTTCCCGTGTGGACGCACCATAATAGCCCTTTGCTATGAACTGGTCGAGGGCTATCTCTAAGATCTGCGCCCGCCTATACTCTCTCTCCTTATCTCGATTCCCCATGAACAACTCCTCGCACTAACCTTCGCAACTCGCTTTGCACCATCCGAGCAAAGCACGTGCTTAATATTAAACATGTGCTTAGTATAACTCATTTTATTGGCTTTGTCAAGATGTCAACCAAGGGGTTCTGTAAAACCTTGCGCGACTCGCTTCACCTTCGCACAAATCAACCATTCAGTGCCGCAACAATCGTTTGACACATCTGCCTTACCGCCTCGTCCACATTCTTGGGAGTGACGAAGAAGTCCCGCATTGCGGGCGTCTCCATGTCGGAAAGGAAACCCCCTATCTCGTCATCCGAGAAATTTTGCCTCCTCATAAAGTCCTCCATCCCGTCCCCTATGATGGTGGCCGCATCCACCACCGTGGGGACGCCGAAAGCGATGACGGGTACTCCCAAGCTGTTTTGGTTAAGCTCCATGCGATTGTTCCCCACTCCTGAACCCGGACAGATGCCCGTGTTCGTTATCTGGATCGTCTTGCCAAGGCGGTGTATGCTGCGGGCGGCCAAGGCGTCGACTACGATGACGAGGTCCGGCCCCGTCTTTTGCACAATCGCACTCAATATTTCCCGCGACTCCATTCCCGTTTGGGCCATGACCCCCGGTGAAATGGCGCTGACGTTCCTCAACCCATGTTCATCCACAAACTCTTGGCCGAACTCCTTAATCAAATGCCGCGTGACAAGCAACCCGTCCACCACCATAGGTCCCAACGCGTCCGGCGTCGCCTCCCGGTTGCCGAGGCCCGCCACGAGCACGCCTTTGTCCCCCAGTCCACCCGACAATTCGTCCAATTGCTTGCGAATCTCCTTTGCCACCGCTTTTTGCCCCTCCTCGTCGTCCGCAGACAGATAGGGGGACTCTATTGTAATGTAGGTTCCAATCGGCTTGCCCATCGCCTTTTGCCCCCTCTCGTCCTCTATGATGACCGTCGTCACCTTTATCTCCCCCTCTTCCATCTCCGTCTCCTCCAACACCACCCCTCCCACTTCCACGTCGTCTTCCGGAAAACTCTCCCTTACCTCCAACGCCAAGTCAGTACGTATCTCCATCATTTTATATTCCCTTTCCGTCCCGCCCCGTTGTTTCTGCAAACAAGACTACTCTTTGACCATCGATCCACTCCACAAAACGATTGCTACGGCACTCCCCTTCTCATTTTCTGACTAATGAAGGTTATTTATACGGCCAAATCCCATCCCTGTAGAATTTTTTTCAAAAAACGATTGACAACGCCGACAAACTATACTATTATTAGGAATAGTGTTTTGAGAAATAGAAATTAGTATGGGAGGTGTACGAATTGGCTAACATTAAGTCTGCAAAGAAGCGCATACTGGTAAGCAGAAAAAGGGCCGCAAGGAACAAGTCCATCCGTTCCAAGGTTAAGACGCTCATCAAGAAAGTAGACGCCGCCGTTGCGGAGAACGATAAGGCAACCGCAACCGTTGCATTAAAAGTTGCAATCGCCGAGATCGATAAGGCTGCGGGCAAAGGCATTTATCATAAAAATACGGCTTCCCGCAAAAAGTCACGCTTGGCTTTGGCCGTCAACCGCATCGCTTAGGTTTTTCCGCAAAAACAAAGTGAGAATTAAAAATCTCTATGGCTTTGAGCTTGCGCGAAGGCAAAGCGAAAATTAAAAATCCTTATGGCTTTGAGCTTGCTCAAGTAGCCATAGGATTTTTTAATTCGAGCGCGCACGCGACCCTTGGGCGACATGCGTAGCATGGAGTCCAAGGGTGCTTTGCCTTCGCCGCGAGAAACCCATAGGGATTTCCGATTTCGAGCGCGCACGCATAACCAAAATTTACTCGTCAGAGCCACGGGTCCACTACCACAAAACCGTGAGATTCTTGTTTACATCCTCAATAAAATTTGTTAGAATATAAGACAAGTATACTAGCACGTTCTTATTTAGGGGGACTTGTTGAATGAAGAAGCAGGATTATTTAAAGTGGGATGAATATTTTATGGGCATCGCATTGCTGTCCACGGAGCGGAGCAAGGACCCCGGCACGAGCGTGGGGGCCTGCATTGTAAGTGAGGACAACAAGATTCTTTCCGTCGGCTACAACGGTATGCCTTTGGGCTGTTCCGACGACGAGTTCCCTTGGGAGAGGGAAGGGGCGCCATTGGACACCAAATACCTTTACGTTTGCCACGCCGAATTGAACGCCCTGCTGAACTACAAGGGTACGAACCTTGACAATGCGAGGTTGTACACCACCTTATTTCCCTGTAACGAATGTACGAAGGCCATTATCCAATCCGGCATACGCAAAATCATCTATTTCAGCGACAAATATGCGGATACGGATTCCGTAATCGCCTCCAAGCGTATGTTGGACGCCTCGGGGGTCGTCCACCAACCTTACCAACCGATTCACAGGGACGTCGTCTTGTCGTTGTAGCGCATAAGGGCCACGTTCGACTCAGGGATGTACATTGAATATGAAGTGTTACTGTTCAGTCGTCATCTCCCGCAAGCATGTTTGTGAGTTGTTTCACAAACATGCGGGGTACGAAGGTGCGCCGCAACAACCGTTCTTGTTGTTGCGTGTGCATGTCGTTACAACGATAAGGGAGAAAGGCAAGAATTCCAAGGTTGCGTCATTCCACGGTAAAAAGCAGCCGAAGCCGAAAGATTCCCCTATACCGTTGGAAGCTTCCAGTGAACGGGTCAAGCTAGAGAGTCCCAAAGCGTCCGATCCACCAAATAAGGCGAAGAAGGGCCACCTTCCTCAGAGGGTTCGCCTTCCTCGGCGCGCGAAGCCTGCGGACAAGCCGACAAGCACGGGAAGGAACCCATTATCTTCCATCCCTTGGGAGCGCCTGAAGTCCGCCCTTACCGCAATTCCCTCCATCTTCAAACGTAAGAATCCTAAGTTGGCGAATCAGGCGAAAAAGGAGAACGGAAAACAACGACACAGGTCCGACAACCCATTCCTCAACAAGCTGTTCAGCATATACTTCAAGCTCACCATAACCTTCATCGTACCCGTCCTCCTCATGATTATTTTGGGCGTGGTTTCCTTCCTGCATGCGTCCGACGCCATAATTGGCAATTATCAAGATTCCATTAACCAGGCCCTCAACATGACCAAGGAATACTTCAACTTTGCCTTCACTTCCTTAGAGGCACAAATCAACACTTATTTATTTGACGTGGAAGTGGGCGAGCATTTCAAAAACGTCTACGTTTTGCCGGAAGAACATGCGGAGACGTTGGCCGCATACAAGGCCGAATCCACCCAATTGGAAGAAAAGCTCAAGACCTTGCAGGAAGGAACGTTGGAATACCTACAGACGCAAGTGGCCTACATCGAGGCCAAGCAACGCTTTGACGCCGCCACAAGACTTGACACGGAAACTGCGGCCAAACAAAGCGACCTTTACAAGCAAATCAATGCGGACATGACGACGTACGCCGCTTCCAGCCCGTTTATTGAGAATATTTTCCTCTTAAACGACATTTCCAGCCCATTGACCACCGTGACCACCATCCGAACCGTGGCCGGTACCGACCGGGAGGACACGTCCCAAAATGAAACGGACTATTATACGCCTTTCCTTGAAACCGAGTTTGGCAAAAAGGTAATGGCGGAAAAGACGAAGTTCCATTGGAACGGGGCCCAACCCGAATTGGACATGTCTTACGAGATCAACAGTCAGGACTACTGCATCCGCGTGGCGCATGCGTTTACGGACACGGCGACCGGATACGCCATTATAGACGTCAGCACCGAGGCCATCCTTGAGATACTAAATAATTTGCAGATAGGCGACGGCAGTCTGTTGGGCATCGTCACCCCGGACGGACAAGAAATCGTCACCACCTCGTCGAATGCGGAAACCGTTGAGGACGTAGCCGAACAAGAAGGCAATTCTGCGAATGATTCAACTAATGGCGAAGAGGATGGAGGGACGGATGGCGGCGCGGTGGACGAGGAGGACCAAGCCGATGAAGCGGACGGGAAATTAGTGAGTACAAATTCTTCCGAAACCATATTCACCCACTGCGACTTCTACACCAGGGCCTTGTCCTCCGAGGAGGTCGGCGGCCTTGAAAATGTAACGTATGAAGGCGAGCAGTACCTTTTCATGTATTCCAAAATAGGGGGTACCGGGAACCTGTTGTGCGCCCTCATTCCCCGAACCTTGCTCACCGACCAAGTGTCCGGCATAAAGACGTTGACCATCTGGCTCGTCATACTCGCCTCCATCATCGCCGTCTTAATTGGATTCTTCATATCAACGGGCATCAGCAAGACGATTAAGGAATCGGTCAAGCACCTCGTCACGATTTCAAAGGGTGACCTGACCGTGGAATACCATACGGACCGTAGGGATGAATTTGCTCAATTGGCTGACGGTATGACGGAGATGGTCGTCAACTTCAGGGGGCTAATCAAAAAGCTGAGCAACGTGTACCACATGTTCCTAGAGGCGCTGCACATGGTCAGCGATACCTCGGGCACGTTCAACCATACGTCGAAAGACATCCAGACGGCCGTCCACGAGATTGAAATAGGCATTACGCAGCAATCCGACGATGCGACCAGCTGCCTCGAGCAGATGGATTCCCTTTTCAACCGCATTGGCGTAGTTAACGATAAAACGACGGAAATTGGCTCCATCGCCACTTCCACCAGTACGGCGATTATGGAAAGCTTGTCCACGATGGATGATTTGAAGGAAAAGACAAATTCCACTACGGAGATCACGGGTACCGTCATCCACTCCATCGTGGAGCTGGAGAAGAAGTCCCGCAACATCCGACAAATCGTCAACGTCATCAACGACATTGCGGAGGAAACCAACCTCCTGTCCCTCAACGCCTCCATCGAGGCCGCCAAGGCGGGCAGCGCGGGCAAGGGATTTGCCGTCGTCGCCGACCAGATTCGCAAGTTGGCCGACCAGTCCCTGACGGCTTCGGCTAAGATCAACGGCATTATAGAGGAAATCATCGGCACGACGAAATCTGCGGTTAAAACTGCGGAACAGGCGGAAACGGTCATCAACCTCCAAGTCTCCGCCGTTGACAATACCTCTGAATCATTTAACGCAATGAGCAAGTACGTCGAGGAGTTGATTGAAAACTTGACGCTGATTCAATCAAGCTCGAAAAGCATGGAGGAGTCCGGCGTCTCCACTCTCCGCTCGATGGAGAACATCTCCTCCGTCCTTCAACAGACTTCGGCCGCCACTACTTCCGTCGCCGAAATCGTGGACAAGCAAACGGACGCCCTCCACGACCTCGACCAGGCCGCCAATCTGCTGACGGAACGCGCAAGAGAACTTGACGTGGCGATAAAGCAGTTTAAGACAAGGTAGCGGCAGGCTGGGGTGGGGGTGCTAGGCGAAGTAGCGAGCCAGACCACTACGCAACTGGATACGTTTTTTATAGTGATGCTGGTGGTCAGGGTTACTGGTTATATTGCCGTCCAGCCGCCATCGATGGACAGGAGTTGTCCCGTCGTATAGCTGGATGCGTCTGATGCGAAATAGACGACGGCGCCATCCAACTCTCCTTCCCGTCCCACTCTACCCATTGGGCAATAGGTTCTGACGGCTGTAAGAAATGTCTCGTCTTCTACTACGGAGGAGGTCATCTCGCTCGGGAAATAGGCCGGGCCAATGGCGTTTACGGTAATGTTGTGTTTGGCCCACTCGCTTGCCAAGGATTTGGTCAGCATTTTTACGCCTCCCTTGGATGTGCAATAGGCCGTTATTGGTGAACCGGCCATCGCAACGGTTGAGTGAAGGGAACCGACGTTGACGATTTTCCCGTATTGCTGGGCAATCATTACTTTGCCTACTTCTCTGGCGACGTAATAGACTGCGTTGAGGTTGATGTTGATGGTCGAAAGCCATTCTTCGTCGGTTTGGAGGTCGGCGGGAATTGTTTTGCCAACGCCTGCGTTATTGATTAGGATGTCTATCCTTCCAAAGTGGTCCTTCACCTTGGAAACCATGGAGACGATTTCCTCCGTCTTCCCCAAGTCGCAGGGGACGGAAAGGCATTTGGCTCCCAAGCCCTCTATCTCGGCTTTCACTTGTTCGAGTCGCTCGGCCCTCCTGGCGGTAATGGCGACGTCGGCCCCCTGATTGGCCAACGCCTTGGCAAACTGGACGCCGAGCCCGGAGGACGCACCCGTCACCAACGCCGTCTTCCCCGTCAAATCAAATATGTTCTTCATCCGTTTATACCTTCCTTTCCTTTTCGGTTGCTATTGATGACTATCTGATACCACGGATTCCAAAGTCATGTTTTTTCATACAAGCATGAGACGCATGACCTTCTGACCCTAGTATCATCATATTAAGCTACGGGATACTCCGTTGTCAAGAGCGCCGCAAGCTTTCCTGATTTTCAGGTGGCAATTTTTCTGGCGGAATATCGCCGTTTCACTTTTCTTTCCTCAACTTAATGGGAACAAAGTAGCGAACCTTGCCGTAATTCCATTTTTTCATCTGTGTTGAATGCGGCCCGGCAAACGTATAGAGTATATGGTGGCTGGGGTCGTTATCAAGTTCCAAATGCTCTTGTCGCGCAAGCCACGCATGTATCCCCTTACATACTCGATCATACTCACTAAATTCCCAGCTGTCCGCAAGTGCGGCGGCGAACAATCCACCATCAAACGTAATGATTTCAAATCCTTCGGTATCGTCCTCCGTCATCCAGTCTTCAAGCATGTACATCCAAACAAGCTTGTTCCGCTCGAAGTCATGGTACATAAAGTCGCGCGTGTTTACTTTATCTGCAATTCGTGAGCCGAGCCGTCCCCACATTCGCTCAAAACGATGTTGCTCCTCACTACTCTCGTCAACACTAAGGTAGCCCGAAATCGCCACTCGGCAAGGCGGCATCTCAACAATCAAAATATCCGGTTCTCGCTCCACTTTTTCGGCGGCAGCCAACAGGCGGTTCACATTTGCCGTATTCCCTTCGTAATCCACGTTGGCAATTTGTGTTTCTATTTCCTTGGCTTTCTCATACAGCAACTTGATGTCGGATTCTTTACCGAAATCCACTTGCTCAATTTGACGGATGAATACCAAAACAATTTCTTTCAGCTCATGTAAATGGGCAATCTCTTCATCCACGTCGTCAACTTTTTTGCCCAACACCTCCAACACAATTTCTGAATCGGACGTGTTGAAAATGCGTTGAATATCCTTAACGCTAATGTTGAGTTTTCGCAATATCAAAACTTGCTCCAGACGTTTTACGGCGGCTTCATCATATAATCGGTAAGCGTAATCCTCGCTCCGCGTGCTTGTTATCAGTCCCATGTCCTCGTAATAGCGAAGCGTACGGGCGGATATGTCATATTTGACCGACACCTCCCTGATTTTAATCAACTCATTCATAACATGACTCCTCTCCCTAGGTATAACTTATAGTATAAACTATTCCCCAACGACAGAGTCAATAGGTTTCTCGAAAAATTTCTTGACAAGTTTTTCTGAATGCGGTAAGCTTGTGTCAAACGTGTAGGGAGGCTCCTATGATAACGCTCATGCCCATATCGAAACATGAATATCAAAACCTTGTCGACTGGAACAAGGGGAAGGACGAGGACTATCTCTATCAATGGGCCGGCCACAAGGTATACCTATTCCCCCTCACGGTAGAGCAAATACTAGTGCATGACCAAGCCCACGATTCACAGATCTACATGATTTATCTCGACGAAAAGGCAGTGGGGAGCGTCGAACTTGACAACATCGACGAGGAGCAGTCTTCCGCCAAGGTATGTCGCTTTATCCTAAGCGACGAGGTACAAAACAAGGGCGTCGGCACCTTGGTTCTAACAAAGTTGTCCGATATGGCCTTTCACGAAATGAACCTTGACAGTCTGACGTTAGGCGTCTTCTGCTTCAACATAGGCGCCATGCGTTGCTATGAAAAATGCGGATTCCTAGTGAAAACCTACCTCGAAAATGATGACCCGAAATGGAACGCATTTATAATGGAGAAACGTGCTTAAAACCCAGTCCCCGCCAGAAAAATCCAACCAGCCAACCCCGTCATGCACATTGTACGATTGTCGGTCACTGGGCTACGAGAGAAAATCGAGCAAACCATATCCATCGGATAAGGGGTATTTATGCGCGTCAGTGCCAGAGCTTGGTACCACACAAGCTCGGCACTGCTACGAGCATAACTAAGCGCGAGCGGCCCCGCATCCGATGGATAGTGGTTGCTCGATTCCCACCCAAAGCAGCCAGTAACCAACACTCGAACCACTACTGAATGACGGGGTGCTCCCCCGCATAGGCGGCCACGTCTTGCCTAAATTCCTGCCACTTGTCTTCGTGTTGGACGTAGTATTTGGGACAATCTTTACCCGAAACGTCGTAATGGCGGATGACGTCCTCTTGGCTCAGTCCATACTCGCCGCAGAGCCACGCCGTCAGGGCGACTAGGGATTGGTACGTTTCCGGGGTGAACTTGCCGCCGCGTCGTGGATGGCAGCACTCGATGGCGATGGTGTCCACATTTCGTTGGTTGGACGCATATGCGACCTCCGTCAAGGGAATGCACTGAATAATCGTACCGTCCAAGTCAATGATGAAATGACTGCTGGCATACGTCTTTTTCGTCTTGGCCAGGTTATTGAAATAGTTGCGGTTGGCTTCGGCATCCGTTCCCGGGTTTGCCGTATAGTGGACGACGACGCCCGTCACCTTTCCGAGCGCCTCTTGCGACCTGGAATAGGGGTTGGGCTCCAGTAAATTGGGCAGGAAATCAACCTGCTCCACCTTTGCCAAAGCCGGCGGCCCTTCCTCCATTACCATCCTGACCCCTCCGCCCTTTACCAGCCATATGACGAGAATGACGAGGGATAGAATGACGAAGGGCAGAGACGTCAAGAAGATGACGCGTTTACGTTTCTTGGTCAGGAATCTCCTTCTCGCCATAATAAATAGAACCTTTCAGCCAATGCTTATATGCTGTCCAAGCTATAGTTGGGCGCCTCTTTCGTTATGTGTATGTCGTGCGGGTGGCTTTCCTTCAGGGAAGCGGAGGTTATTTTGATGAAACGGCCCTCATTCTTCAATCCCTCGACGGAGTCCACTCCACAATACCCCATACCGGAGCGCAAGCCCCCCATGAGTTGGAACACGGTATCCTCCACGGTCCCCCTGTAGGCCACGCGTCCCTCCACTCCTTCCGGCACAAGCTTCTTGGCGTCTTCCTGGAAGTAGCGGTCCTTACTGCCTTCCTCCATCGCCGCGATGGAGCCCATGCCGCGGTACACCTTGTATTTCCTGCCTTGGTACAGTTCAAAACTGCCGGGACTCTCGTCACAACCGGCAAAGAGGCTGCCCATCATGCACACGTTCGCACCCGCCGCAATGGCTTTGGCGATATCGCCCGAATATTTGATGCCGCCATCCGCAATGACGGGGACTCCATGTTCTTTACCCACTTCGTAGGCGTCCATAATCGCCGTAACTTGCGGTACTCCGATTCCCGCCACTACCCTTGTCGTACAGATGGAACCCGGCCCTATGCCAACCTTTACGGCGGACACGCCCGCCCCAATCAACGCCTTGGTCGCCTCTCCCGTGGCCACGTTGCCGGCAATGACGTCGAGGTCTGGATAAGCCTCCTTCACCCTCCTCACCGTCTGCAATACGCCTTCGGAATGTCCGTGCGCCGTGTCGATTACGATGGCGTCCACCTTGGCCCTTACCAAAGCCTCCACCCGTTCCAACACGTTCTTCGTCACCCCCACGGCCGCCGCACAGAGCAGCCGCCCCATGGAGTCTTTTGCCGAAAGGGGGTACTTGATTTGCTTCTCTATGTCCTTGATGGTGATGAGCCCTTTTAAGTTGCCTTCCCCGTCAATGATGGGCAACTTTTCTTTTCTGGCCTTCGCCAGTATCTTCTTGGCCTCCTCCAACGTCACGCCTTCCCTCGCCGTAATCAGCCCTTCGGAAGTCATACATTCGTGAATCTTACGCGAAAGGTCTTCCTCAAACTTAAGGTCGCGGTTGGTAATGATGCCGACCAGCCGTTTTCCCTCCGTAATAGGAACGCCGGATATCCGGAACTTGGCCATCAGGCTGTTCGCGTCATCCAGCGTGTGTTGGGGTGATAGGTAAAATGGGTCGGTGATGACGCCGTTTTCCGAGCGTTTCACCTTGTCAACTTCCTCCGCTTGCTCCTCGATGGACATGTTCTTATGTATCACGCCGATTCCCCCCTGCCTCGCAAGGGCTATCGCCATTCGGTGTTCCGTTACCGTGTCCATACCGGCACTCATCAATGGAATGTTCAGTCTAATCTTCTTCGTCAAATCGGTTGACAGGTTCACTTGGTCCGGCAACGTCTTTGAATACGCCGGTATTAGCAGCACGTCGTCAAATGTAATCCCTTCACCCAAAATCTTCCCCATTTTTTACCTTCCCTTCTTATATTATATGATTTGAGCGACAAAAGGTATTTTGTCGCTCTGATACCACGGACTGCTCCGCATTTCATGACCTTTTGACCCTAGTATCATATGCCGCGTCGTCAGAAAACTGTTTGAGCAATTATAACGAATAACCTTGGCCTTGTCAACCGTTATTTTTTGTAAGCGTGACAAACCCAACGAACCCCTCATGTTTGTGAAACAACTCACAAACATGCTTGCGGGAGGTATCGACTGAACAGTAACATGAACTCCCCACGAACTCAACGGAGTCCACATTCCTCCATCAACGCCCTTTCCCCCAATATGGTCTCCATCCGCCCGTCCGCCACAATCCTGCCCCCCTTCATCAGCACGACCCTCTCGCATACCGTCTTGGCAAATTCGACGTCGTGCGTGGCAATCAGCTTTGTCTGCGGCAAGGCGTCCAGCACGACGACCAAGGCGCGTTTCGACTTGGGGTCGAGGAAGGCCGTCGGTTCATCCAACAGCAGCACGCTCGGCTCCATCACCATCACCGTGGCAATGGCCGCCGCCCGTTTCTCGCCCATGGACAGCTTCAACGAAGAACGAGGGGCCAAATGGCTTATATTGAGCTTTTCCAGCGCCCCCGTAACGCGCGCCGCCGTCTCTTCTTCCGCAATTCCGTAATTACGGGGTCCAAAGGCCACATCCTCCCATATGCTCGGGGTAAACAACTGGTCGTTGGGGTTTTGGAAGACCAAACCGATGCGCCGCCGTATTTCGTTGCGCGTCTTCTTGTTCAATTCCACGCCGTCCACGCAAACCGTCCCCCCCTCAATCGGCAACGCGCCTACCAAGGAAAGGAACAACGACGTTTTACCCGCACCGTTCGCCCCCATAACCGCCACATTTTCTCCATCCCCCACCTGCAACCCCAAACCGTCCACAGCCTTCGTATGGTCGGGGTGGGTCACGGTGAGGTTCGTAATCGTTAACATCGACGCCCTCCTACTCCACCTTGTATTTCTAAGCAACGCCGCAATACGTCACCACTCTACTATGCGAAGCGCAACAAACAGGGTACACGCAACCAAGCAATAGGCGACGTCCACCCTACTCCAACCTTTACCGTGGTATGGGCCTTCCCGTTGCCTTACGCCGTAACCCCTACCCAACATGGCGCAATAAACGCGTTCGGCGCGGTCCAAGCTACGCAACAACAACGTACCAATGAAGCTCCCCACATGCCTAAGTGCGACGCCCCTTCCGCCCGCCCTCCGCAACGAATAGGCGGTATACGCACTCCACGTCTCCTCCCACAGCAAACCTATATAGCGATACGTCATTTCAAACGTCGTTACCAATACGTCCGGCACCCTAAGACTCCGCAGTCCAGCCGACAATTCGGACAATGGCGTTACGGCCACCAATACCAAGGCCGCCGACACGCACAAAAACGTCCGCAACATAAATATCAGAAAGGTCGCCACCCCGAACGGAATGGCAAACCCCGCCACCACAAACGCCCCGCCCTTGTCGTACGCCATATGGGAAAGTCCCACAAGGAGGCAAAACGGCAAGGCGGGTACGCATCTTTTGAGCAACGTACGGTACGGCACCCTTGCCAACGCCAGAACCACCACGGAATAGGCCAAATACGGTAACAAGCCCTTCCCGTCGAGACGGTCGAAAGACAACACGACAAGGATGAACGCCAACGTGGTAACCCATTTACATACGGGATGGATGTTGCGTATAAACGACGCCGTCGTAGGCTTGTCCTCCCAATCCCTCACATCACTTCTCTTCATAACCGCCAATCCCTACAAGCCTCATTTATTCTCTTCCAAAACTCCCTCCACCTTCTCTATCGACCACTCCATGCCGTCCGGTTTCGAGGACGTAAATGCGGCCAACACCCCTCCCACCAGAATCGCCATAATGGCGAAGGTCGCCAATACCGTCCTTTGCGTCTTCTTGCCACCTTCCGCCTTATGGGCGGACTCCATGATTTCAGGGCGCATACGGTACAAGAAATTCAGGATGGCCGCCGTCGCCACCCCTTCCACGCACCCTATCACCAAATGGATGGGTTGCATGAAGCCAAGGAACGTTACGAACGGCAAACTGGTGGCGTCAGACAGACTCGACTCCACCACCACGCAAAACGCGCCCAATTGTACGGCGACGACGCCCGACAGAAGGGAAACCATTGTGATTCCCTTGCGCGTCATCCCCTTCTTCTGGATTATCCTATGGAACAGCGGATATACCAACAGGCAAGGCACCACGCCCATGTTAAACACGTTGCATCCCAAGGCAAATATCCCACCATCCGCAAAGAACAGGGCCTGAATCAACAGCACCGCCGTCATGGTGAGAAACGCCGGACACCCACCCAACAGGGCCGCCAGCAACACGCCACCGGCAATGTGCCCACTGGAACCCGTCATGGGAATGGCGAAATTGACCATCTGGGCGGCGAACACGAACGCTCCCATTACGGCCATGGTCGGTATGGTTCGCTCGGCGTCCAAGCGAAGCCTTTCATCCCTTACGGAATACGCAATAGCGCCAATACTGACGGCGTTCATCGTCACCCCAACCGCCGGGGACAGCAATGCGTCCATCATATGCATAACGTCAATCCTCCTTAATCCTTCTTGTCATTCATCACGTCGATAAGGCTTACTCCGTTGCTCCTTGCCAATGCCGATACGTCTTCATACTCCGGTTTGGACTTCTCAACCCCATACCCTTCGCCGACCTTAACCGTCACGTCGCCATACCCCGTACGAACCTTGTCAAATCGCCTGTCAAGGACGTACCTCCTACATACGCGCTCCCTCACTCCAAACGTGGTGGTATGCCGTAAGATGAGCCTCGCCATCGTTTCCGATTCCCCCTTCCCACATAGGCAGGTCAACAACACGCCGGGACGGCCCTTCTTCATCTGCACGGGTACGGTAAACACGTCGAGCGCCCCTTGCCCCAACAAGGTTTCACAGGCAAAGGCCACGGCCTCCCCCGTCATGTCGTCCAAATTACAAGACAACTCCACCACCTCGTCATTCGCACCGACACCGTCGGCTTGGGACGCATAGGGTTCCCCCCAGAACGCGCGCACGCAGTTCGCCACTTCAAAATCCCTGCCACCCATCCCATACCCGATTTTCTCCACGATGATGCTCGGCATCGGCCCAAACTCGTCAACGAAATGTCGCAGGATGGCGGCCCCGGTCGGCGTACACAATTCTCCCTTCACATTTCCTTGGTATACCGGCACGCCCCTCAGTATGTAGGCGGTCGCAGGCGCCGGTACGGGCAATTCCCCATGGGCGCACCGCACCGTCCCACTACCCAAGTGAATGGGCGAGGCAACGACTTTATCCGGCTTCAACTCCTCCATCAACAGACAAGCTCCCACCACGTCGGCAATGGCGTCCCTCATTCCCACCTCGTGAAAATGTACCTCTGTAACCGGTTTACCATGCGCATGGGACTCCGCCTCGGCAATCAGGCGGTAAACGGCAACCGCATTCTCCTTCACCCCGTCCGACACGGCGAGCCTGCCTATCATCCCCTCAATATCTTTCATCGAATGGTGGTGGCCGTGGCCGCTTTCATGGGCGAGGCCCCCTCCATGCGTATGGCCACTTTCATGGGCGTGGCCTCCTCCATGCGCATGGCCATGGGCGTCACCGTCCGCTTCCTCCACCTTTTTCCCTTGAAACGACACCTCTACGTGCGTCCCATTGATTCCGCATTTTTGTGTTTTCTTATACGAGACGCCAACCCCTTCGAGTCCCATCCCGTTCATTTTCTCCATCCATCCATTCGGTTCATCCAACAATTCCAGTAAGGCCGCCGTCAACATGTCCCCGGCGGCACCCATATTGCATTCCAAATACAACGTCTTCACGTGTCCCCCTCCTATCCCGCCAAACCGTCCATTCGGTTGATTCGGTTTGCCAAGAACCCGGCGCCAAAGCCATTGTCAATATTCACGACCGACACCCCGCTCGCACAGGAATTCAACATGGAAAGCAGGGCGGAAAGCCCTCCAAAGTTCGCCCCGTAACCCACGCTGGTCGGCACGGCGATGACGGGGCAGTCCACAAGGCCACCCACCACGCTCGCCAAGGCCCCCTCCATGCCCGCTACGGCGATTACCACCCTCGCCGTCATCAACGTCTTCTGATGGGACAACAACCGATGAAGCCCGGCCACCCCCACGTCATACAGCCGCACCACCTTGTTGCCTAAGATTTCGGCCGTCAAGGCCGCCTCCTCGCAAACCGCCATGTCGCTCGTTCCCGCAGAGGCCACCACCACTTTGCCAACCATCTCCCGCTCGTCCCTTGCCGCAACTCCCAGCTTGGGAACCTCGTGGTATTCAAACGCCATCCGCTCCCCTATTCGCTCGGCGGTTTCCTTCGATATCCTGGTGACCAAGATGTTCTCCACGCCCTTTTGGCGCATTGACTCCAAAATCCCGACCACCTGTTCCGTCGTCTTCCCCGCACCGTAGACCACCTCCGATACGCCCCCCCGTATCCCTCGGTGAAGGTCCACCTTTGCATACCCCAAGTCCTCAAACGGGGCGATTTTCAGTTCCAGTACCGCCTCCTCCGGCGTCACCTCGCCCCCCCGCACCTTGGTTAGCAATTGAAGTAACTTGTCTTGTTCCATACTCCCGCCTTTCGCGCCGTTAATTATCGTCCAGACGTGCATCTGAACCTTGCGCGGCACGCTTCGCAAGCCTGCATACGTCTTGCGCTTTTTGCAAGACGTTGTCGCTGGGCGCGCTCACATCATTCAAGCAAGCTTGATGATGCTCACTTTGCCTTTGCGCAAATGTAACGAAATGCACCTAACCTCTAGTCTCCTGAATTAAACTCCAGGAGTTTTTCCCAGTCAATACCTCCATCCTCATGACAGAAGCTAATGGCAAACTCCCTTACCAAACGGTTTGCCGCTTTATCATAGCTTTTCCTATAATCCGCAATATACTTCTCGGGTACCGTTCCCATATACGTTATAATCTTCTTATAAAACTCTTCATCACCCGTTAACTCCGTCCAAAACTTTTTTCCCGCAATTTCTTGATATATCTTCGGCTTTCCCCTTCCTGACTCCTTTTTCCTGCCATAACAATATCCTATATATTCCTCAAACCGTGCTTGGGCTTGTCTCGCTAATTTGGATGCCGCCATAAAATTCTGCTCCTGACGTTTTTTACCTTATAGGAAAGTTCTCAATTGCGGAGCAAGTTCCACGAAGTGGAACTGTAGAGCGTTGCGCTTTTCAGTCAACGCTTTTTTACTGTCCGCATTGAACACGGAAGGCCCACTTTTCACCGCCACGGCCAAGATTGTATTTGTCTTGTCATCTTGGATCATAATATCAATTCCTTCCGCCAAAGCTTTATTGCCACCACTAGCCGCAACCGCTATCGGCTCAAAGAAACAGTTGCCGAACACGGTCTCTTCACTGGAACTTACGAATCCGCAATAGCCCTAATAACTTTGTCTTCATCATACGAACTATTGATTGGCATACATTTCTCCCCCCAATTCGATTGCATTCTTTATTTTATTATGAATGTCCGTCCCCCTGGTTCTTTTCGTATGTATCATGGCACTCTCTTCCGCAACGGCAATAATGGCTCTTCCAATTGCCTCACCAAGACCGATCGGCACCGCATTTCCAATTTGTCGGTATTTTGCCGCCATCGTCCCTTTGAATATCCAATCTTCTGGAAACTGCTGTATTCTTGCATACTCCCTTACGCTTAGTGGCCTATCCTGTTTGGGATGACACATCATCGTCGCCTTTTGCACCGGAGACGTCACAAGGGTCGGTGAAGGTTGGCGATAAGACAATCGTCGGTAAAAGCCAACCTTCCCCCCTCCCGATTGGTACGCCCCCCCCATTGCATCTGGAGCCAATCCTTCGGGAAGTTCCTTCCAATTCCCTCCTTCTGGAACCATATGTAAATATTCCTTCCTGTTTTCACTAAACGATGCGCATTCCCCTTCCTCCCATTCAATATCTATAATCGCTTCACCTATAGTCCTCCATCGGTACTCTGGATTCTGATGCATTTGAAAATGAGTAGGAACGGGTAGGAATACGTCTTCCCCCTCTCGACTTCCTATCAACACAAAACGTTCGCGAAATTGCGGCACCCCATAATTTACCGCATCCAACACGCCGTATACCGTCCTATATCCAAGCTTCTTGAATTCTTCCAAAATCACGTCCAACACCTTCTCTTTATGCAACCCATCCCATTCTCCATCATGTTCCACCGTCGATAAATGGGTAAGCGGTGCCGACATAATCCCCTTTACATTTTCCATAACGAAAAATCGGGGGCGTATATAGTCTATCATTCGAATAAAATCCATGAACAGACTTCCTCGCGGATCATTAATGCCCATCCTTTTGCCCGCCGTGGAAAACGGTTGACAAGGAGGCCCACCACATATCAAAAAAGGTTCTCCCATCGACAACCCTACGGAATCCAAAATTTCCCTTGGTTCTATCCGTCTGATGTCCCCCGCCAACGCTTTATGACCATTTGCCCTCATAGTCTCAACACACGCCACGTCGCAATCTTGCCCTATAACAACATGGAGACCTGCCTTTGACAAGCCAACGTCCAATCCCATAGCACCAGAAAATAATGAAATAACGTCCCTATTGTCCCTATATCCTTCAATATCGTTCATCATACTTTTCCTACCCATATGATCCACACCCCAATACGTCTATTTCGTCTCAACCCAAATTAATGCACCGACGTATATAGATTATACAAACAAATGTTCGTTATGTCAATAGTCACTTTTCCCTATCGGCGCGGCTTCAAATCCAGTAAAACCTCCGTGAAATCCGACAGTGACGACAGGACGGCCTCCCTTTTATGCAGCAGTTCCCCCATCTGTCCTTCCGGCAACTGGATTTTGGCGCCGTCACCCAGCAGTCGCACCCTGAAGTCCGTAAACCCATTTTGGAACAAAACGTTCTCGGCCCTCTCCACGCGGGCCAAAGACTCCTTCGTGATGGCCCGGCCCGTCGGCACCCTGGTCGCCAGACAGGAATAGGACGGTTTGTCCCATGTAAACAGTCCCGCCTCCTCCGACAACCGCCGCACCTCGTCCTTGGTTATTCCATACTCCCGCAACGGGGAGCGCACCCCCAGTTCGGCAAGGGCGCGCATACCCGGCCTGTCGCTCGCATCGTCCGAAGCGTTGCTGCCATCCATCCAAGTAGGGTAGCCGTCAAGCAGGGCGGCATCTATGATTCTTCCAAATATATCCATCTTGCAGTAATAACAGCGTCTCCCGTCATTGCGGGCCACCTGCTCGTTGGCCGTCACGTCACACTCTATCACCTTCATCGGAACCCCCAAGGATTTGGCCATTTTTGCCGCATCAAGATACTCAAAATCCGGTTGGAACTCCGTTTTGACATAATAGGGCCTCACATCCACCCCATATTTGACGGCCGCATAGAGGAGGTAGGAGGAATCCACCCCTCCTGAAAACCCTAACGCAATTTTGGGGTTCTCATGGAAAAATCTCTTAAGCATCGGCAAAGTACCCCACTCCGGATTCAAATATATATTGGTTCTGCTCACCGGTTATATTCTTCGCCACGCCTTCCCCCCTCCGCTCGGAGTGTCCCATCTTGCCGAACACCCTTCCATCCGGACTGGTAATTCCCTCAATCGCATGATAGGAGCCGTTGGGGTTGTAGTCCTCATCCATCGTCGGCTTTCCTGCCGCATCCACATATTGGGTAACCACTTGCCCGCCGGCGAACAGTTTCTTCATCCATTCCTCGTTGGCCACGAAGCGTCCCTCGCCATGCGACACCGGAATGGCGTACACGTTGCCCACCGCCGCCTTTCCCAGCCACGGCGAATGGTTCGAGGCGACCTTCGTATACACGTATTTGGACACGTGCCGTCCTATCGCATTGGTCGTCAAGGTGGGCGAATCCTCCCGTTGGGGGACGATTTTCCCTTCCGTCAACAAGCCCAGCTTCAACAAGGCTTGGAAGCCGTTGCATATGCCGAGTACCAACCCGTCCCTCTCATAGAGCAAACGGTGCACCTCCTCCATAATCCCCTCGTTGCGGAATACGGAAGCGATGAATTTGGCGGAGCCGTCCGGTTCGTCACCCGCACTGAAGCCTCCCGACAACATGAGTATCTGCGATTGGCGTATCTCCTCCTTGTACCTTCTTACGGATTCCCTGACCGCCTCCTCGTCCATGTTGCGGAAAACCGCACTGGACACGCTCGCCCCTGCCCGCAGGAACGCCCTTTCCGTATCGTATTCACAGTTCGTCCCAGGAAATACGGGAATAAACACGTTCGGCTTAATGGCTTCCTTGCGTATGTGGACGCCTGTCGGCGTCCTAGCTTCCCCTTCCACTTGGTTGGCTTCTTGCAAATGCGAAGCGTTTTCATCCCCATCCATCGCTCCCCGTCCCTTCGTGCCAACCTTCGTGGGAAAGACGTCCTCCAACGTACCCGTCCACGCCCTCAAGGCTTCCTCCATGCCAATGGTCACGGACGATTGCCCCGGCGTACCCGCATCCTGTGCGTCCGCGCCGCCATCCACCACAAATTTGGCCCCGCCCGTCACCATGCCGAAATAATGGTACGGTACGTTTATTTTGTACAAATTCTTAGGATTTACTTCCGCTACGATGTTGCCGTAACCCGGACCAAACAAGTCCCCATCCCCCATTTCATCCGTAAACTCGACGCCAAGCTTGTTCCCGAACGCCATCTTGCTGACCGCCTCGCTTACCCCGCCGTACCCAACCGCATAGGCGGACAAGACGACCTTGTCGCCTATGAGCTTGGCAATGTGGCCGTATAGCGAAGCAGCGGCTTCGTATTTGGGCAATCCAAACTCTCCCTTTTCTATGGTGAAATGGATGAGTGCGTTCCCTTCCTTTTTAAGCTCCGGAGTGGCAAGTTCGTTCACGTTGGCCACGCCAACGGCAAACGAACAGAGCGTGGGGGGTACGTCTATCGTTTCAAACGTCCCGGACATGCTGTCCTTCCCACCGATGGAGCCGAGCCCCAACCCCATCTGTACGTCATAGGCGCCAAGCAACGCCGCCATCGGTTCCCCCCACCTCTTGGGGTCGTCCCCCATGCGCTTGAAATACTCTTGAAAGGTGAAGCGTATCTTCCCACAATCCCCACCCACGGCCACCACTTTGGCCACGGAATGTAGGACGGCGTACGCCGCGCCATGGTAAGGACTCCACGAGGAGAGGTATGGGTCGAATCCATAGGCCATCATGGTCACGGTATCGCTACTGCCGTTACGCACCGGCAATTTTGCGACCATTGTCTGAATCGGGGTCAGTTGGTATGCGCCGCCATACGGCATATGGACGGTCGACGCCCCGATGGAGCCGTCGAACATTTCCACCAAACCCTTCTGCGAACAGACGTTGAGGTCCTTCAACATCCCCAACCACTGTTTCCTGCGGTCCCCAAGCCCCGACTGGGACGCGCGTCCCGTAAGATAATCCTCCATACTTTCCTTGGGCCCGCACACCACGGCCTTGGTCGTCTGGTGCGCCCCATTGGTGTCCAGGAACGCGCGGGAGACGTCCACGATGGTCCGCCCCCTCCATTGCATGACGAGCCTCTTTTCCTCCGTCACGACGGCGACCACGACCGCTTCCAGGTTCTCTTCGGCGGCGTAAGCCAACATGGCGTCCGCGTCGCCCTCGTCCACGACGACCGCCATCCGTTCTTGCGACTCCGATATGGCCAATTCCGTCCCGTCCAAACCGGCGTATTTCTTGGGAACCTTGTCTAGGTCAATCCGAAGGCCGTCCGCCAACTCCCCGATGGCGACGGACACGCCCCCGGCCCCAAAATCGTTACATTTCTTGATTAGGAGACTGACCTCCTCCCTACGGAACAACCGTTGAATCTTCCTCTCCGTGGGGGGGTTGCCCTTCTGTACCTCCGCGCCGCAGGTCTCGATGGATTCCGTGGTGTGTACCTTGGAAGAACCTGTCGCACCGCCACACCCGTCGCGTCCCGTTCGTCCGCCAAGGAGTATGATTACGTCTCCCGGCTCCGAGTTCCCCCGTACCACGTTCTTTCTGGGAGCCGCACCCATCACCGCGCCTATCTCCATGCGTTTCGCCACGTAGTTCGGATGGTAGACTTCATTCACCAACCCCGTGGCCAAGCCAATCTGGTTGCCGTACGAGCTGTACCCGTCGGCCGCCCCGTTGACAATCTTGCGTTGGGCCAACTTGCCCTTCATGGTGTCCCGCAAGGAAACGGTCGGGTCGGCCGCCCCCGTCACGCGCATGGCTTGGTACACGTAGCCCCTGCCCGAAAGTGGGTCGCGAATGGCCCCGCCAAGGCAGGTCGCCGCCCCTCCGAACGGCTCAATCTCCGTTGGGTGGTTGTGCGTCTCGTTTTTGAAGAAGACGAGCCATTCCTCCGTCCGCTCCTCCTGCGTTGCATCATCTCGAACCGTTATCGGCACGATGATGGAACACGCGTTGATTTCATCCGACTCTTCCATGTCGGACAGCTTGCCTTCCGCCCGCAACTTCTTCATCGCCATCGTCGCAAGGTCCATCAACGACACGTATTTGTCCGGCCGGTCCCGATACAGTTCCCTCCTGGCTTGAAGGTAGGATTGGTACGTCCCCTCCATCGCCTCCCTATATGGACCCTCCTCAAATTCCACGTCCGTCAGCTCAGTTAAAAACGTGGTATGCCTGCAATGGTCCGACCAATAGGTGTCCAGCATCCTTATCTCCGTTACCGTCGGATCCCTCTTTTCTTCTTCCACAAAATAGGTGCGGATATGTAGAAAGTCCGCCAACGTCATGGCCAAGCTCAATTCTCCATACAGGCGTTGCAACGCCTCATCATCCATCGTCCCCAACCCCACAAGCGTACCGACGTCCTCGGGTTCCGGAAACTCCGCCACCAAGGTTGGCGGCACGGCCTCGTCGGTCTCCTTGGAATCCACGGGATTGATGCAATAGTCCTTAATCCTCTCTACGTCCCCTTCCTGAAACTGACCGGACAATACGTAGGTCATCGCCGAACGGATGACGGGTTCCTCCCCCTCGCTTATCAGCTTGACGCATTGCTCGGCTGAATCCGCCCTCTGGTCGAACTGTCCCGGCAAATAGGTGACGGAAAACGACACGTCGTCCGCCCCCATCGGAAAACTCCCTTCGTAAAGGTCGTCAACGGGGGGTTCCGAGAACACCGTATGCAACGCCTTTTGGTACGTCTCCCCCTTCACGTTCTCCACGTCGTAACGCACCAATATGCGAACACCGGTAAGCCCCCCCATGTCCAGGTACCGCGCCAACTCCTTCTTCAGCTTGTCGGCCGCTACCGCATAAGGCGGCTTCTTCTCTACATAAATCCGTTTTACGTCTCCCATGGAAACCCTCCATTCAATTTTGTCCGTCTATTTTTATTTTGTCCATCCATTCCCTTATGACTCCGCACCGCCCTGCGCTTTACCTGCGAGCAAGGCAACCCCTCGCGCCACGCGACGCGAAGGGTTGCCTGAAAATCATCTGAGCGGACTCGCAAAAGGTTGCCGTTGCTCACTCACATTACAGTGTGATATTTCCAAAATCCAACTTGTCCCATTCTTCAATATTCGTGTCCACCTCGATCTCATCCGTCATTTTATCATACTCTTCGGCAAACAACCTGTCTTTTTCCGCAGTGATGGCGTTCTCCACTTCCGTGTCATAACGTTCCGTCGAATTGTTGTTGATCATTTTAACGAAGTAATAGCCATTCTCGTCCTCCAGCAACTCGGATATGGCGTCGTTCTCCATGGCCTTCACCTTCGTACGCACCTCTTCGCTTAGGAAGGTGTCCTCCGACTCAATAAAATTCGTGTCGCCACTATACGTCACCGGGCTTGGCGTCGCGGTTGGGGCGGGCGTCGCCTCTTCTTCCCCATCCTCCGCCTCCTCCGTTGCCTCGGCACTGGGCGTCGGTTCCGGTTCCTCTTCCGGGAGTAACTTGGTGAAGTCTTCCGCCGTCTCCGCCGTCGCATACACCGCCTCCAGCTCCTTCTTCAATTCGGCCTTTTCCTCATCCGACATTGGCACGGGGTTGCCCTCCTCGTCTGTCTCGCCCGTCTGGAAGGACACGGAGTAATACTGTACGTCGTACTGCCTGAGGTCCTCCTTGCTGATGTCGGCAGTCAAAGTGGCTTGGTCAATGGGGTACGCCTCTCGCTTGTCCTCCTCGTAACGCTTCGCAATTGCATCCTTTTCCTTAATCGCCCTGATTTTCTTGGCGCTCAGCCCGCCTATCAACTTCTGTTTCACGGTGAGGGCCTTCCTTGCCTCGTCCACGTCCTTCTCGATGGTCTCCTTCTCCTCGTCCGTCAACGTATACCCTTCCTGCACCGCCTTCTGATAGACGACTTCCCTCTTGGTCGTAGTCTCCTCCACTTCATTCCTTGCGGCGTCGCTTCCGGTCATGCCTTCCCCTATCTCCGCATCCCAAACGCTCACTCCATTCATACTCTTGTAGAACTCGTCCATTGAGCCATAGGTCTGTTCTGCTGAAAAGACGTCAAACATCAAGTCGGACAAGTACACTTTCTCATTGCCAACCGTCAGCATCCTGATGGGACGCAACTGCTCGTAGCCAACCACAATCATTATGATGACGGCAATCGTCACGATGGCCGTCACGATAATCCTTGGCGCGTTGCTATCCGTTGCCTGGTTCTTCTTGCGCTTCTTCTTTTTTCTATTGTCCTCTTGCCTTATTATCCTTCTTCCTGAGTTCATCTCATTTCCTCCACATCCATGATTTTAACTCGCTCCGTACACGCGGAACGAATTTCCACATTTCATTCTACAATAAAAAGGACGAGAATACAAGTACCAATTCAGCTATGGACTCGTTATTGTTGGTGTAAATTATTGGAAAATCCTGCGAGGGTGTATTTTTGCCTACTTTTGCTGTTCGCGACGTTGAGGTGGCTATTGCGGGCGAGACCAGTACACGGCTTTCTCGGGGCCGCTCGCGCTTAATAGGATGCGTTGCGGTCATCGAGCTTGTGTGGTACCAAGCTCGGATGCCGACGCATCCTTATACCCCTCGAAAGACGTGTATGGCTCGCCCGTTGTCCAGTAAACTGCAACCGTCTGAACTAAATCACCAGTTTACCCGCTAAGCTTCTCACCGATAAATTCTTCGCCGCTAAATTTTTCGCTACTAAATTTTTCGCCGCTAAATTTTTCAGGGCGAAATTTTTTAGCGAAACGGGATTGACTTTTTTTCATATGGATGGTACTATGTACTTTGCGAGTGAACGTCGTGCAGGAATGGCGGAATTGGCAGACGCGCACGGTTCAGGTCCGTGTGGTAGCAATACCATGAGGGTTCAAGTCCCTTTTCCTGCATTCTCGTCTATAATCCGAACTCTTTCTTGGTTGGAAAGGTGTTCGGATTTATGCTATCTTGGTAATTGTTTATGCTAATTGATTGTACATGCTTGGCTATGTTAAGGAGGTTTCTCATGCGGAAAAAACTTACAAAAGGGATTCGTCCCTCTCTTGCCGTCTTTGTCATGTTGACGTTGGTTCTGACGTTTGCGCTGGTGGCCTGTTCAGGTGGCGGTAGTGGTAGTGGCAGTGGTGATGCAGATAATGGAGAAAATGATGGTACGGGTGGTGACAATGTCGACGCAACTGGCTCTTCGGTTCCCGAAGGGGGCGAGGACCTTATTATACAAGTAGGTGGGGTTTCTGAGACTGTCACATTTTATCCCTTGACGGTGGAAGGTACGGACATGGAGGTTCTTGCGGTGAGGGCCTCGGATGGTACCATCCGTACGGCGTTCAACACCTGCAAGGTTTGCCACGGCTCCCCAAAAGCGTATTTTGTACAGGGTGGCGATATGTTGCAATGTCAGAAATGTGGTAAAACTTTCCCTATTGACAGCGTGAGCATGGAGGTGGATGAAACGGACAACTGCAACCCCATACCGATTTTGGATGGCGACAAGACTGTGACGGACGAAACCATCACTATTTCTTACGAAGTGCTGAAGAACAACATCCATCTATTCCCTGCGAATTGGAAGGAATAGATGGGTTGGTTCGCATTACATCTTTTTCTTGTTGAATGCGGCGACTGACAGGGTTAACAGCAATATTGTCATTATGGTGCTTATTATGGCGGCGGGCATGAAGTCTGCCGCCACTTTTTGGGCGTCCAACAGGCTTAGCGTGCCCCCTGCAAGGGAGATGGGATTGTATTTTGGCACGCTTGGGAACAGGTTCAACAAGCTCATCGCAATGACTGCGCCAAGGCAAGTGAGCAGGCTCCCATAGAAATTTCCGAACAGGACGCCTCCGAGGATTAACAGTACGATTAGCAACTCGCCAAACAGCCATGGGGAGAGAAACGCCAGGAAAACGTTGGAAAGGGTGCCGTCGGGCCAAAAATAAGCCGTGTACGCATGGCAGACCAACAGGCAAATCAGGTAGCTTGCCGCCCACAGGACGGTTGACGACAGGAATTTGGACAGGATCACGACGTGGCGCCTCATCCCCTTCGTCAGCAGGTTGACCAGCGTCCCTCGGCTTAGCTCGTTGGCCATGGTGCCGCTAAAGGTGATAATCAGCGCCAGCATACCCATCTGTCCGACGTTCTTGAAAAACTGGGACCATGAATCCATTGCGGTTGGCTCTGGCGCCGTGATGACGATTCCGTCGCCCAAATCCATTCCACTGAACAATTCGGGCAACATCTTGGCAAACAGCGGGCTTAGGACGCCAAGCAAGAGGAATACCGCCGCCAAAATGACGAACCGGTGGGTTCGCAGGCTTTCCATGAACTCTTTCTTCGTAAAGGCCACAAACGACTTCATCCCGCCACCTCCAAATACAAGCTTTCTATGGTCGGCTCAAGCACCTCCCACTTGAGGGGCAGAATCCCGTCGGTGGACAGAATGCGCAGAATTTCCCGTTGGGCGGCCTCCATGTCGGCCACGCACAGGGTCAGACCCATGTCCGTCTTTGCGTTCTTTGCGTCTTGTGCCAACGAACCCGCCGCCATTGCAAACTTTTCTTTATCCGCCGTCGATGCGAACTCAATGTAAATGGCGTTCGCTTTGTGTCTTCCCCGCAGCTCCGTCAACGTGCCCGACAGTACGATGCGCCCCCCGCCAAGGACCGCCACCCTGTCACAGATGCGCTCCACGTCGGAAAGAATGTGCGTAGAGAAAATTACGGTGGTTTTCCCCTTGACTTGCCTCAAAATATCCAACACTTCTTTCCTGCCCACGGGGTCAAGTGCCGAAGTCGGCTCGTCACAGATCAGCAGCTTCGGCTCGTTCAGGAGCGCTTGCGCCATGCCGAGACGTTGCTTCATCCCACGGGAAAACGAGCTGATTCTCTTGTTGGCGTCCGAGAGTCCCACCATGCGAAGCAACTCCAACGCGCGTTGATTGTTTGCGGCGGCGTCCAATCCCACGATTTCCCCGCACAGCCTCAGATACTCCTTAGGCCGCATGTAACCGTAGAACTCTGGCACGTCGGGCAAATAGCCGATGTGTCGGTTGGTCTTCGTCGCACCGAAGGAAACTTTTTCGCCACACACAAGAATCTCCCCGCCATCGGACGGCAACAACCCCAGAATCATCTTCATCGTCGTGGTCTTGCCCGCCCCGTTTGCGCCGATAAACCCGAAAACGCCGCCTTCCGGCACGTCAAAGGAAATGTCGTCAATCACCTTGTTCTCACCGAAGCTCTTTGAAAGTCCCTTAATGGCCAACGCGTTCGTCATTCGTCTTCCCTCCCAATGGCAAAATACAATACCGGGCCGATTATGTTGACGACGACGCACACGACGACCCAGAGCGGCCGATTGCCGACGCGGTACTCCTTGTGCCTGAAAATGTGAATCAGGGAAGCCACCATCAGCCCCAGCTGTATCACCAACAACGGTATCAAAAATGGTACATACTCTTGCAAATTCTCCATCCCAATTCCCTCCTTGTTAATTTATGGTATAACCCTTCATCAACGCTTGCTTGGTTATTCTACTTTTAGGTTCCTTAGCTTCCGAACCAATTGTTTGAATTCTGGGCGTTCCCGCAGCGGTTCGAAGACGGGACTCCACAAAACGTCCTGCAACATACTTTCCTTAATGACGGCGTCGCTTCTGGGGATGACGTCGACATGTTCCGCCAGCCAACGGCCAATCTTGTCAAAGAATTCGTCCCCTTGCATTGTGACGGGGAAGAAACCGCGGGTGCAGACGTCCGCATATTTTGAAAGCAGCTCCATCGCTTGGTCGGGAAATCCGCCCATTTGATACATCTGCGCCCCCATTGCGTATAGCGTGGCCGCACAGTTCGGATTGAGGCGGTTTATTTGGAACAGGTTTGCCAACCCTTCCGCCCTCCGGTAAACGGTTTCCGCCACTTCCATATGGGTAAGGTTGTTTTGCAAAATAATCATTAACGACTGAAAGGTCGCCATCAAGTTCTGGAACAGTTCGATTTGCAAAATCTCTTGTGACTCTTCCACCCTCCCCAACGCCTGATGGGCTTGGGCAATCAGTGCGCCTTCTTGCACATTGGGAGGGGGGGACTCCCCAAGCAAGCCAAGAACCGCCTCCCCGTCGCCCAATGACAGGTGGCTTATCGCCTGGTAAATGGCCGCACTCTGTAATTGGTGCGTGTCTTTGCTGTTCTCCCTGACCCTTTCGCACAGCCGCACGGCCTGCGTCAGCATTTCCCGTCCCCATTCCCCATCGGGCGCCAACGAGGCGTGGTTGACGTACAACATCGCCATTTGCAGCAGGAGCGGGTAACAGGAGTAGTAATTCTTGATTGTCTTTTTGCACTCGGCAACGACGTCCTCGAAGGGTTTCTCGGCAAAGTCCGAAGCAAGCCGCCGATACAGCCTCTTAACGTCCCCTTCGCTCATTTGCGAGGCGTATCCCACCAACTGGTCGATGCTTATGTCAAAATAGGCCGCCAATTGCGGAAGCAGGACGATGTCGGGGTAGCTTTGCCCCGTCTCCCATTTTGACACGGAAGCCTTGGACACGCCGACGTGTGCGGCAAGCTCCTCCTGTGTCACTCCTCTTTCCCGACGTTTCGTGGTAATTACGGATGCTAAGTTGATTTCTCTCATTGTCTCCACCTCATGCCACCATTATGCAGGAAACAAAGTCAACTTGCAAGTGATTGTTGGTTGATTTTCTAGGGGATTCGTCAACTGTGGGGAAACTTCCCTCCATACCTAAGAAGCACATGGTAAATCAGATTTGCGCGAAGGCAAAGTGAGTATCATCAAGCTTGCTTGAATGATACGAGCGCGCCCGCGAACCTGAGCAGGCTCGCGAAGCGTGCCGTCGTCTTCATAACGCTTGCTTACCGTTCCCCGCTCATAATCCCGCAAGAATCTTGGCAGCGTATTTTCTGCCTCGCCCACAAATATACTGTCAGCATGTCGTTCCGCCTCATCGGGAACCAGCGTGACGTGTGGCCCCCCATAATGACCATGATTCCTTTATCGCGAAACTTTCTGGCAATGTCATAGGCGTGGTGACAACACGGCGTATGGAACGTCAACCCCACCAAATCATAATGGTTTTTATAGTCAATGGGTTGCGCCTCTTCATCCACATGCACCACCTCCCAATCCGACGGAAATATTGCCGCCAGATAAGGCATGGTACATTGCTGGAATTTAATGTACCGCACATGGCGAATTCTCTTTATCTCATCACTGGAAACGGTAATCAACAAGACCCTCTTCATATTAACATTTTCTCCTTGGCTTGCAGAACAACCCGCTACCATTCAGCTTCCGCAAGATAACTGGCCCTCCCGTGCATTATATGGCACAATTTCAAAAATGTCAATATGGATTTATTGTAATTCGGTAAATTAATAGCGATTTACGATGATAGATACCCAAAGAGTCGTAATTCACACAAATAGCGACCAAGAGATGAAAATGTCGCCTAGGCGTAAATGTACTTCTTCTCAAAATCCTCAATCGGCATGGGCTTGGAGAACAAGAACCCTTGTGCCATATCGCAATCCATCGCCTTCAGGAATTCCGACTGCATGGTGGTCTCGACCCCCTCGGAAAGGACTTTGACGTTCAATTGTTTGGCCATGTTAATAATGCTTGAGACGATAATTTGGTCTTCCCGCTTCATGTCGCCCTTGCGGAAAAACTCCTTATCCAGTTTCAGCACGTCCATGTTGATGTCTTTGAGTAGGCTCAACGAAGAATATCCCGCGCCAAAATCGTCGATGGAGGCGTTGAACCCCAAATCTCGGATGCGGCTCATGAATACAAGTGCCACTTCCGTATTGTCCAAGAAGATGCTCTCCGTCAACTCAAACTCCAATAAGTTCCTATCTATCCCGTATTGGTCGACCAACCGCAACACTTCCCCAACGAAGTCCTCTTCCATAAGGTGGACCCTCGACACGTTGACGGACACCGGCATCACCTTGCCCCCGCGGTCCAACCACTCGCGCATTTTCTTACAAACCGTCTCATAGACGAAATAATCCATCTTCAAAATGAAGCCATTCTTCTCAAATATGGGGATGAACTCGTCCGGCATCAATATGCGGCCGTCCCCCCTTACCCAGCGTGCCTCCGCCCCCGCGATACCGTCACGGGCCAAATCCATCTTGGGTTGCAGGTATACCACGAACTCGTCGGAAAGCAACGCATTCTCCATCTGGTTCGTTATCTCCTGCTCCTGCTTCAACCTCTCGTGCATGGCGTTGTTGTAAAAATAATAAAGCTCTTTGCCTGAGGAATTCTTCGCATGTTTGCGGGCAATGTTGGCGTTGTCGATGGCCGCCGCCAAGTTGTCGTCCTCCGGCCTCAGTATGTAAATGCCGCTCACGAAGGTAAGGTTGCAATTCACGCTTTTCTTCCTACCGTGGTCGTGCAGCGTCTTCTTCAACTCGACTAGGTAGTCCGTAATCTCTTGATCCGAGGAATACGGCGTCATGAACAGAAAATTATTGGAAGACGCGCGGGCGAACACTCTGTCCGAACGGGCAATCGAGCGTAGGTGCGCGGCCACGTCGCATAGGATTTGGTCGCCAAAATCATAACCAAAGCTTTCGTTCACCACCTTCAAGTCATTGATGTCCGTATATATAATCGCCCACGAACGTTCTGGATATTGGAGGCGCAACGCCTCAATCCGTTGCATGAACAATCGCATCGTCGGCAATCCCGTCAAGGAGTCGTAATTCCTGAGACGGTCCAGCTTCTGCTTGATCTTGTCGGTCACCCTCATCTTGACCAAATAGAAGGAAAGCATCCTCGCCACGGTAACCAACGTGCTTATCTGCCTCCTCGTCCACTCCCTGTAATGCTGGCGGTCCTCCAGATAGATGCACCCCTTGTATTCACCATCCTCAAAAAAAGCGCTGCACAAGGCGGCCTTTGCCTTCGTCTGGCTCATCAGCGCCTTCATCGGCGAACCCGACCGCAAATCATCCACGTCCTCCACCGCCAAAACTCCGTCTTGGTCTGAGAAGTCATACACGTGCTTCAACATGGACAAATCCATCTCCTTAAAGGATTGGTTCATGTATTCCGACGGCTCGACCAAGTACGTCGTCTCCATCCTGTCGTCGTTCAACTCCACGATGGCTGCCATATCCAACTTAAAATACCCACATATGTACTCCATCAACGATTGAATGGCCGCATGTTCGTACTTTGCCTTCGCCATGGTGTCAAGTGCGAACGTAACCAACGCATCGTGCCATATCTGCTCCATCCAGTTGATTTCGCTCTGCTTCTTCTCGTCAATGTCCACAATGATGAAGTAAATGGACCGAACATTCTCATTCTCCATCTCTTTGCGGAACTTCATCAATACCCACTTCTCATTCTTCCTATAATCCCTGATTCGATGAATCAACTCACCATATGGCGTGTCTGTATCATATACCATGCGAATGACGGCTTCCTTGTCTTCCTCATGGACGAAATTCTTGAAAATGTCCCGACCCATACGGGTCAACGTGTCCCCGTCACAACCAAAAAGACTCAACAACTCGTCATTGTAAAAATCTATCTCGAATTCTTGGTTCTCGCAATTAAGTCTCAATATGCCGCCCGGCACGTGTGAAATGATTGATAAATGGCTCTTCTCTTCCTGCAAAACAACATCCTGATTGTCCATGTGCCCCACCATCCATTGTAGAATATTCTATACGTACTCGCTCCGCTCGGCGCGGTATAATGTCTGAGGACATTATACCATGATTCCTTCGGAATCACGGTAGGTTCTTGCGCACTCGCTCCGCTCGGCGCGGTATAATGTCTGAGGACATTATACCATTGATTGTGGGTAAGTACAACCTATTTTTTCACCATGCGCCGCAACATATCCGCCACATCGCATATAATATACAAACTTACTACACGAGGTACACCTTCTATGATTAAGGATATGGTATATCCCGCTCAATTGAACACGCAATCCTTCGGCAGGCTGCGCGTCCACGTCACCGACCTTAACAAGGGCCCCGTCGCCGGCGCAAGGATTCGCGTCTCATTTTCCGGCGACCCCGGCAATGCGATAGAGGAGCTGGCCACCGACGCGGTTGGACAAACCGACTCCGTTGAACTGACGGCCCCTCCCATTGACTACAGTATGGAACCGTCCGCCGAACAACCTTATTCGCAATACACCCTGTTGATAGAGGCCCCCGGATACGAGCCTGTTGAAATAGCGGGAACCGAAGTGCTTCCCGACGTTACCGCTGAACAGGAAGTGGAACTGCTACCCCTCGTAGAACAACCGACGGATACGGCTGAACAATTCGTCATCCCCCCTCACACCTTGTACGGGGATTACCCGCCCAAGATTGCGGAGGATGAAGTCAAGCCCCTGAATGAATCGGGTGAAATCGTACTTAGCGAAGTCGTCATTCCTGAATTCATCGTAGTACATAACGGTCCCCCCACCGACTCCAGCGCCAAAGACTATTACGTCCCCTATGCCGACTACATAAAAAACGTGGCTTCGAGCGAAATCTACGCCACTTGGCCCGAAGCCACCATCATGGCCAACGTCCTCGCCATCCAGTCCTTCACCCTTAACCGCGTGTATACGGAATGGTATCGGAACAAGGGTTACAATTTTACCATCACCACCTCGACCGCATACGACCACAAGTGGATTCCGGAAAGGAATTATTTTGAACCCATTTCCAGGGCGGTGGACGCCCTCTTCCCTAATTATTTGGCAAGACCGGGCGTACAACAACCGATTCTGACGCAGTATTGTGACGGCAACAAGGTACAATGCCCTAATTGGATGACTCAATGGGGTTCTAAATACCTTGGCGACCAAGGCTATACCCCCATTGAAATACTGAGGTATTTCTACGGCGACAACATGTACATCGGAACTTCTCACATCGTGTCCGGCATCCCTTCCTCATGGCCCGGCTCTGAATTGAGCAACGGCTCCGGAGGGGAGAGCGTGCGGCAAATCCAAAACCAGCTTAACGCCATTTCAAACAACTACCCCTTGATTCCCAAACTCGCGGTGGACGGAGTATACGGCCCCCTGACGGAAAACGCCGTCAAGGTCTTCCAAAAGGTGTTCAAGCTTCCCCAGACGGGCGTCGTCGACTTCCCAACATGGTACAAGATATCGGGTATTTACGTGGCGGTCAGCCGAATCGCTGAGTTGATGTAGGTTGCGTGCGTTCCGACCCCTCGAAGGCAAAGCACTCTGGAAAGACATTCAAACCATGTCTTCCCAGAGTCGCGTGCGCGCTCGGAAAGTTACGCCTCCACTTCCCGAAGGCAAAGCACTCTGGAAAGACATTCAAACCATGTCTTCCCAGAGTCGCGTGCGCGTTCGGAAAGTTACGCCTCCACTTCCCGAAGGCAAAGCACTCTGGGAAGACATATAAACCATGTCTTCCCAGAGTCGCGTGCGCGTTCGGAAAGTTACGCCTCCACTTCTTTGTGAGCAAGCTCACAGATGTGGAGGCGTAACTTTCCTCACTTTGCCTTCGCGCAAGCTCACAGATGTGGAGGCGTAACTTTCCTCACTTTGCCTTCGCGCAA
>QMCE01000092.1_pt1 | contig 71997 bp, 51 predicted proteins | sample 1821851 | NCBI WGS metagenome assembly QMCE01 (sample SAMN09453174, study PRJNA476694) | Termite gut metagenome, whole genome shotgun sequencing project. | isolation source: worker | host: Odontotermes sp. | place: South Africa:Pretoria | collected 2016-01-28
CTGTGTCTGTGTCTGTGTCTGCGTCTGTGCCTGCGCCCGGGCCGCCACCGTAACCCCGACAGCCAGCGCCGCCGCGATCAAAATATGTTTTTTCATCCTCATCATTTCAGATTAGCAATTCTCTCTTTGGCTGCCGCCACAATCCCGTCGTTGTCGGGCGAGTATCCGTCCACGATACTTTGGAACGTCGCCCGCGCCTGGAACGTATCTCCCTGATTGACATAAATATCGCCCAGCGTCAGGAACGCCTCCCCGAGCCAGTACCCGTGCGGAGTTCCGGCCTGCGACATTGCGAACACAGCCTCTTCGGCCCGCTGGAAATCGCCCGTGTCGTACAGATACTCTATCACCCTGTACGCACTTTCGGCGCCGGCGGCGGTTCGCGTATCGACGGCCAGTGTTCTGTAAATATCTATCGCCTCGGCCACGGCTCCCTCTTTTCGCAGCACCCCGGCCTTAGCAAAAGCGGCATCGAGCCTGCTTCGCTCGGGTGTGTCGCCCGGCGCGGCCACCTGGTCGGCCATCGCCTTTATCCGCGCTCCGTCGCCGCCCGCGATCACACTGGCCACATACCCTTCGAGCGCCCGAGCGCGAGCCGCGGGTTCGGCCACCAGATCGGCATGCCGCCTGTAAGCATCTGCCGCCTCGGCCCATCGTCCCGCGTTAAAATAGAGTCCCGCCAGATACCCGACGGCCGTGGGAATATACTCTCCCCGGGCATCGCCGCGCACATACCCTTCGAGCGCCGCGACGGCCCGCGCCCCATCACCCGAAAGATAGACCCTCTCGGCGGCGGCAAAAGTGAGCGAATCCCTCTGCGCCTCACCCACATCGGTCGGCGCTCCGGTAGCCCGCGCGTATGCAAAGTATCCCTCCACATCGCCCGCGTCGACATACAGTCCGCGTATTCCCGCCATCGCATCCTGCGCCTCGCGCGAATATGGCGCCCGTTCGACAATCATCTTGTAGTACTGCATCGACCGTGCGCGATCGCCCATATTGAGATATGCCAGCCCCAGGTTCGACAGCGCACTCAGATAGAGCGTCGAGGCCGGATACCGCCCGATGAACCCCACGAGCGTCCGCGCCCCGTCGCCGTAGTTGTCTCTCGAAATGTAGTACCGCCCCAACTCATAGGTGGCCGGTTCGACCCAATCTCCCTGTCCCGCGGAGATGATTGCCTGCAAGCTTTCGATCTTCCTGTCGGCCCGATCCACCAGCCCGAGCATCATCGCCCGCTGATAAGCCGAGTAGAATCTTTCGGGCGTTCCCACCGCGGCCGCGGCATCGTAATTCTCTATCGCCTGCCAATACTGCCGCTCGGCATGTCTGACGTCACCCAGGCGGTTGAACGCATCGGCCCGATATGAGTCGCGCGCGGAGTGTCGCTCCACAAAATCGCCGAGCCACCGTCCCGCCTCGCCCCATCGCCCGAGGTTGAAGTTGGCGTACCCCAGATTGTAGCGCGCCAGCCTGTTCTCGGCCTCGGTGGTGGGCGACAGCCTCAGATACTCCTCGTACATGGGTATCGCCCCCGCGTAATCCCCCTGCGCGTATCGTATCTCGCCCTGCCAGAACTCCGCCAGAGCGGTATATTTCGCATTGTACCGATTCCGCGAAGACACGTCGAGCAGCCGCATCGCCTCCGCCGCGTCGCCCTCCTGCCACTTTTCCAGCGCGCGGAAGTAAGTGATCTTCTGCAACGCCATCCTCACGTTGTTGTCCGGATCGGGATGGTTCATTATCGCCTCGTAGGCCGCCTCGTAGTCTCGCGAGTTGTAGTACGCGGCGATCAGATATTCCCTCGCCTCGCGTGTGCGTTGCGACGAACCCGGATGCTCGGCAATATATCGTCCCAGCACATTGATCGCCTCGTTGAACCGTCCGCCGCCCGTTTCGAACAGCAGCTTCCCGTAGTTGAACATCGCATCCTCGGCAATGGCCACATCGGCGCCTGAAGCCGCGGCAATGGAGAACGACTGCATCGCCCGCTGCCTGTCGCCCAGGTGCAGATATATGTCGGCCAGATGGTACGAAGCGTTTTGCGACAGCCCGTCGTCGGCCCCCGTCGCCCGCGCCAGATGATCGGCAGCCTCGGCGTACCTTCCCGCGCGATACATCGAGAATCCGGCGGTGTAGTGCTCCTGCCGCGTCATGGTTCCGCCCAACTGCTCGTAGTTTTCCACGTTGGCCAGCGCGCGGTCGTAGTCCCCCAGCCGGAACCAGCTCTGGGCTGCCATTCCCGCAAGTTCGGCCCGCCGCGGCATGGCTGTCCCGGGTATCAGCCGCTCGGCATGCTCCACCACATAGCGATCGTTGCCCCCGATATACTCCATCTGAAGCAGATAGTAAGGTATCAGCGCCGCGTAGGAGGGATTGCCCGCCAGCGCCTCGAACCCCTGCCGCGCCGCCGCGTAATCCCCCGCCGTGTAATCCATGTAAGCTATGTAGTAGTCCGCATGCGGAGCATACTCACTCCCGCGCGCCACCGCCAGCAGATCGGCCCGCGCATCGTCGCCCAGGCCCGCCTCGAAAAGCGCATGCCCGCGTTTGAAATACAACTCGTCGCGCTCCGTCCGCGGCAACCGGCGCGGCTCCACGGCTGCCAGAAACTTCAACGCCTCGCCCCTCTCTCCCGCGTTATAGTAGTACACCCCCGCCATGAAATTGACACGACCGGTGTATGGCGACGCCGGATAGCGTTCCAACAGCGCCCGCAGCCTCTCTCCCGCCCGCGGACTTTCGAGCCGCGCCGCACAGAACGCCGCAAAAGTCTCGGCCTCCACTCCCTCCGCGGCCGCCGCTTTTCCGAACTCATACTCCGCCGCGGCCCAACGCCCGGCAGCATAAAGTTCCCGCGCGGCCTTCAACGCGGCCGAAGGCCGTTTCCTGGCGGTCTGTGGCGTGGTCAATACTTCGACAGCCGTTCCGTCCGCCGGAGTTGATCCCTCTCCCCGAACTTGCATCGTCGCCCCGAAAAGCACCACCGCCGCCAGAACAAATATAGTCTTTCTCATGATTCGGACAAGTTTAGTTATGTCGCAAAGTTAATCAAAAAAGCTCTCATTTCACCCTGCTCGTCATCGGATGCACCGTCCGGAAATCGGGAGCGATCGTTACGGTGACCCTTCCCACGCGCACCGGGCTTTCGACCATCAGCGGTATCTTGTTCCCGTCGTCCGATATCCACGCCGTCAGACTCATCCCCTCCTGGTAGGTCGATCCGTCGGAGGTCGCCATGGTGCATGTGAATTTCAGCGCGCGGAACGTCCCCACTTTCCGGATTTTGATATTTTCGCGCCCGATGAATCTGTACACGATCGGTTTGGCATCCTCGCTCAGCACGAGCGACAACCCGCCCTCCCCGCCCGGGATGAGCGCCCCCGCGTCTATGGTTCTCATTCGGTACAGCAGCGACATCGCGTCCCCGCAGTCGGTCGACGGCAGCTCGAAAGTAGCCCGCCGGTCGCTCTCCCATCGTGCGTTTCGTCTGACGTTCGACACCCTCATCGCCCGCCAGTCGTAAGTGTATGTCGCCGTGAACCGGTAGTCTCCCTGCCTGACATCGCTGGTCATTCGTGTGGGCAGCAGCGTGGCGCCGTCGAGCCAGCTGTGGTAGGTGTCGTTCAGATCGTACAGCCCCCTCACCCCGCCGGTGGTTCGTCCGTTGCCCACGATGTGGAATTGGCGCGCGCCGCCGGCGGAGCTCTCTTCGAGCGTTCTCATCGACACCTTCATGATGTTGATCGGTGGGATCAGCGCGGCCCTGTACGTCACGTTGTAGATCAGCTCCTCGCCCGCCCCGAACGGCACCCGCGAAGTTTCGAGATCTATATTTTGCGCCCCCGCCCGGGGTGCACCCGCCACCGTCGCCACCACCGTCGCCGCCACCGCAGCGATCAATACAACAAGTCGTCCCATGCAGTCAAAACGTGAAAACAGTCGAAAAAGTATTCACGATATATTGCTGAAATCCTTGGGCGCACGCGGAGTGAACCTCTCCCGCAGCGCGCGCAGCAGAGCGTTTTCCGGCTCGGCCAACCCGGGATCGCGGTCGAGAATTTCGCCCGCCACCCTTCGCGTGAGTTCAATTATCTGCTGGTCGCGCCCCAGGTCGGCGATCTTCAGATCGAACGCCATTCCGCTTTGTTGCGTCCCTGCCACATCGCCGCTCCCGCGCAGCCGCATGTCGAGTTCGGCCAGTTCGAACCCGTCGTTTGTCTCCACCATCGCGCCCAAACGCTGCCGTGCCTCGCGCGAAAGTTTCTCGCCGCTCATCAGCACGCAGTAGGATTGTTCGCCGCCGCGTCCGACCCTGCCCCGCAGTTGGTGCAGTTGCGACAACCCGAACCTCTCGGCGCTCTCGACTATCATCACCGTGGCGTTGGGCACATCGACCCCCACCTCGATGACCGACGTTGCGACCATTATCTGCGCCCCGCCCTCTTTGAACTCGCGCATTGCCCGTTGTTTATCCTCGGCCTTCATTTTTCCGTGCACGGCGATCACCTGGTACTGCGGCCGCGGAAAATCGCGCGATATGCTCTCGAATCCGTCGTACAGATCCTTGTAGTCCATCTTCTCCGACTCCTTGATGAGCGGATATACCACATACACCTGCCGCCCGCGGGCGATCTCGCGCTTCATGAATCCCCACACGGCGAGCCGGTCGGCATCGGTCTTGTGGAAGGTCCGAATCGGGCGGCGTCCGGGCGGCAACTCGTCGATGACCGAAACATCCAGATCGCCGTACAGCGTCATCGCCAGCGTCCGCGGAATTGGCGTGGCGGTCATCACAAGGATATGCGGCGGCTGCGAATTCTTGGTCCACAACCTCGCCCGCTGCTCGACGCCGAACCGGTGTTGTTCGTCGATTATCACCAGCCCCAGGTTCTCGAACTGCACTTTGTCTTCGATCAGCGCGTGCGTCCCGATCAAAATATCTATCTCTCCGGCCGCCGCTCCCTCAAGCGCGACGCGCCTTTCGGCCGCCTTCGAGGCCCCGGTCAATATCGCCACCCTCACCCCCAGCCCCTCGACCATCTTCGAGATCGACGCGAAGTGCTGCCGCGCAAGAATCTCCGTGGGGGCCATCATGCAGCTCTGAAACCCGTTGTCGGCCGCCAGCAACATCGCCACCAACGCCACCAGAGTTTTCCCGCTGCCCACATCGCCCTGCAACAGCCGGTTCATCTGCCGTCCGCCCACCGTGTCGGCCCTGATCTCCTTTATGACGCGTTTCTGCGCGCCGGTGAGTTCGAAAGGCAGCCGCTCGCGCCAGAACCCGCCGAAATATTCGCCCACGCGCGGAAACACGAACCCGTCCCCGCGCCCGAGCCGCACGCTGCGTTTCGACAAAATATCGAGTTGGATGCCCAGCAGCTCCTCGAACTTGAGCCTGTACTGCGCCGCCTTGAGCAGCGCCGCGCTCTGCGGAAAATGTATATTGAACAGCGCCTCCCGCAGCCCCACAAGGCCCTGCGCCGCGAGCACCTGTGCCGGCAAAGTCTCCACGATGCTCCCTCCGGCCAGTTTCCACGCCGCCCCCACGAGTCCCGCGATCCCTCGCGTCCCCAGATGCGCATTCGTCAGCTTTTCGGTCGTGCTGTACACCCCCTGCAACGCGCCCGTGGGTTTGCCCGAAGCCGAAGTTGAAGCCGCCGCCGCGCCACCCACCGAGCCACCCGTCGCGCCACCCGCCGAGCTACCCGCCGCGACACCCGCCGCGCCACCCGCCGAGCCGCCCGCCGCCACAAAAGCTTCCACCCCCTCCACCTCGGGATGCACCATCCCGAACTCACCGCGAAAAAAGTGCGGCCGCCCGAAAAAGAGGTACTCCCGCCCCACTTCCAGCCGCCTCTCGATCCACTTCACCCCGCGAAACCACACCAGCTCGGCCACCCCGCTGCCGTCGCCCACAACCACCGACAGTCTCTGCCCTCTCCCCGCACCTATGAACTCTTTGCTCCGCACCCGCGCGCGTATCTGCACAAAAGTTTCGTCGTTCTCCTCCGATATGTCGCCTATGCGATAGAGCCTGGTCCGGTCGATCCACCTGAACGGAAAGTAGTATAGCAGATCGCCCAGGGTACGCACACCGATCTCGCCCGCCAGCAGTTTCGCCCGCGCTTCTCCCACCCCGGCCAGATACTTGACCTCGTTATCGAGATAGCTTGCCACGACCACAAAGATACAACACCGCGCGGCCAAAGTCAATACCGCAGCCCCCCGCACCCCGAAAAAGTCGAAAAATATATAAAAAACGACGCCGCCTTCACAGGTAGCGTCGTCAACCAAACTTGATTATTACTTCGATTTTTGAAAACCAATGCCAATTATTCTAACCTAACCTGACATCTGTCGTTCACCCCCGCTCACGCCGGGGTTATATCTTCTTACGTATTCATCGCCCCGCAAACGTGCAGCGTCTGTCCGCTCACATAGGAGGCCATATCGCTTGCCAGGAACACCGCCGCCCGTGCGACATCCTCGGGGGTACCGCCGCGCCTCAACGGGATCTGGGCTGCCCAACCCTCCTTCACCTCGGCAGGCAGTTGGTCGGTCATTTCGGTGATGATGAAACCCGGAGCGATTGCGTTGGCACGTATTCCGCGCGGCCCGAGTTCTTTTGCGATACTCTTTGCGAGCCCCACCATACCGGCCTTCGAGGCGGAGTAGTTTGCCTGTCCCGCGTTGCCCGACACCCCCACGACGGAGGCCATGTTGACGATCGACCCGCTTCGTTGGCGCACCATCACCGGCGTGACGGCGTGAATATAGTTGAACGCACTCTTGAGGTTTACGTTTATCACCGCGTCCCACTGCGCTTCGGACATTCTCATCATCAGCCCGTCCTTGGTGATACCGGCGTTGTTGACAAGAATATCTATGCGCCCGAAATCGGCCACCACTTCGTCGACCACTTTATGCGCCTCCTCGAAGCTTGCTGCATTCGAGGCGTAAACTTTTCCCTTGACGCCCAGAGCTTTGATATCATTTTCCGTCTTCTGTGCATTTTCATCGACGGCCAGGTCGGTGAATGCGACATCGGCCCCTTCGCGGGCCATTTCGAGCGCCACCGCCCGTCCTATTCCTCTCGCCGCACCGGTCACCAGCGCGACTTTCCCAGTTAACAATCCCATATTTTTGTGAATTTATGTGCAAAGATAACAACTTTTCCGTTATTTTTGCACCTTTAAACCACTTTATTTATGGATAAGGAAATATTCGACCTGATAGCCGACGAACGTCGCCGCCAGGAGCACGGGATCGAGCTGATCGCGTCAGAAAACTTTGTAAGCGAACAGGTTATGGCGGCAATGGGTTCGCCCCTGACCAACAAATATGCCGAGGGTTACCCGGGCGCGCGCTACTACGGCGGCTGCGAGGTGGTGGACAGGGTGGAGTCGCTTGCCATCTCGCGCGTGTGCGAACTCTACGGCGCGTCCTGGGCCAACGTCCAGCCCCACTCGGGCGCCCAGGCCAACATGGCTGTCTTCGTTGCGTGCCTGCGTCCGGGCGACACCTTCCTGGGCCTCGATCTTTCCCACGGCGGCCACCTGTCGCACGGCTCGCCTGTCAATTTTTCGGGCCTCTTTTACAAAGCCGTCGGCTACAAGGTCGACGAGGCCACCGGCACGATCGACTACGACGAGATGGAGCGCCTCGCCGTCGAGCATAAACCCAAACTCATAGTGGGCGGCGCCAGCGCCTACTCCCGCGAGTGGGACTACGCCCGCATGCGCGCCATTGCCGACAAGGTTGGCGCACTGCTGATGATCGACATGGCCCACACGGCGGGTCTGATCGCCGCCGGCATACTCAACAACCCCGTTCCGCACGCCCACATAGTCACCTCGACCACCCACAAGACACTGCGCGGCCCGCGTGGCGGCATCATCCTGATGGGCAGTGACTTCGACAACCCGTGGGGCCTCACCACCCCGAAAGGCGAGATCAAAAAAATGTCGGCCATCCTCAACTCGGCAGTCTTCCCCGGAGTGCAGGGCGGCCCGTTGGAGCACGTCATCGCATCGAAAGCCGTGGCATTCGGCGAGGCGCTGCAACCCTCATACAAAGAGTACCAGCGACAGGTCGTGAAGAACGCCGCTGCCATGGCCGCCGCATTCACCGCCCGCGGCTACAAGATCATCTCCGGCGGAACGGACAACCACCTGATGCTGGTCGACCTGAGGGGCAAATTCCCCGAGCTGACGGGCAAGGCGGCCGAGAAAGCTCTGGTCGCCGCCGACATCACCACCAACAAGAACATGGTTCCCTTCGACAGCCGCTCGCCGTTCCAGACCTCGGGTCTGCGTTTCGGCACCCCCGCCATCACCACCCGCGGCCTGCGCGAGGATGCGATGGAGGCGATCGTCGCCCTGATCGACCGTGTGTTGAGCGCACCCGACGACGAGGGGGTGATCACCGACGTCCGCCGCGAGGTCAACGCCATGATGTCCGGCCGACCCTTATTCGCCTGGTGAGTCAGGAATTGAGTCAGGAATTGAGTTATGAGTTATGAGTTATGAATTATGAGTTATGAGTTAAGCTACGCAGAATAACTTTTTTGCGCGTAGCAGTTGCGCGTTAACCAACTTAACTAATAACTAAAATATCGAAAAAATCAAGATAGTTATGAATTATGAATTATGAGTTATGAGTTAAGCTACGCAGAATATCTTTTTTGCGCGTAGCAGTATCGCGTCAGCCAACTCATAACTCATAACTCATAACTCATAATTCATAACTTTCCCAAACAAGTTTTTTCCCGAACCCCAAAGTATTATCGGTATACTTCATGAGAGTCGGCTCAAGCACCCAAAGAGCCTGCTCCATCACCGTTGCGTAGGGAAAGCGCCTCAGATAAACCCGCCGTGCCGCCTGAAGAACCTCGCCCTCGGCCAGACGCACCTCCCCCTCGATCTGCAACCCTTGCAGGCGTCCCACCACGCGCGTTTCGAGAGCGATGGCCGCCGCCACCCTCGGGCACGCCGACATCTCCGTCCCATGCCGTGTCGCGGGATTGTTCATAAACACAAACCGGTTGTGATCGGGCATCCAGGCATAAAAAGCGTGCGCACACCACGGCCGCCCGACAGTACTCGAAACGCCGGCCCCCGAAGTCTCCGCAACACCGACAGTGGCGAGTGTCATCACGTGGTGCCGCCCGATAAACGCCGCGATCTTCTTCTCGACAGCCCTCCTATCTCGCTCCATCTATCACATTCCGAGTAGTATCCACGGGCGAGGGATTGACCGGCTCCGTTCTGAGCGAGGGCGGCGCGACCACCGAGTCGAACTGCACCAACCGTTCGGCCTGGGGCAGAGTTCCGTCCAGCTCGCCCATCACCTGAGCGCGCACTATGGCGAACGCCTCAAGGTTTGCCTTTGCGATCGGCAGCCCGGGTTCCTGCGGAATTTTGAGCGGATCTATCGGCCGTCCGTTCACCCTGATCCGGTAGTCGAGATGCGGCCCTGTGGATTGCCCCGTCGACCCGACATAGCCGATGGTTTGTCCCTGCGACACTCGCGAGCCGACCTTGATGTTGCCGAACTTCGACAGGTGCAGATATCCCGTTTCGTATCCGCGCGCATGTTTCAGCCATATCGTGTTTCCGCCCCCTTTCGAGTCCCAATACCTGCGCGTGACGGTACCGTCGGCCACGGCGCGCACGGGCGTACCTGTTGGCGCGGCGTAATCGACCCCATGATGTGGCCTCACCCTGCGTGTTATCGGATGGCGCCGCGCGTTGGAGAACCTCGACGAAATGCGCGAATAATTCAAAGGCGCCTTGAGGAACTGTTTTTTGAGATTGTTGCCGTTCTCGTCCCAGAAGGCTATCTTTCCGTCCTGTTTAAAAGGTATGGCGTAGAGCGTCTTTCCGCCGTGGCGGAATATCGCGCCCCACACCTGCCCGATGTCGTTGATGGCCACGGTGTCCACAAACTCCTGGTCGTATATCACCTCGAAGCTGTCGCCCTGTTGTATCCCGAAGAAGTCGACGCTCCAGCCGTACACATCTTCCAGCTTTCCCGACAGCGCCAGCGGCAGTCCGTTGCCCACGATCGCGTTCCACATCGACGATTCTATGGTCGCCGCCGCCCTCCGCCTTTCTACGCGAATTGGTTTCGACCCGTTGCGCACCACCACCGAGTCGGGCCTGGGCATCGAGGCCACAAAGTAATCGGTCCTCGACTTCTCATACACAAAGTGCGCCAACCGCGGCCGCGAGATACTGTCGGTGGAGAGTGTATCGGGTTCCAGCATCGCCACGTATCGGTTTCCGGCCCTCACGCTGCGCAGATCGAACAGCCCTTTGGCGGCCTGCTCTATGCGGTAAGTCCCGTTTGCCCCCACTCCGAACCGTTCGAATATCCTGCCCATCGTCTCGCCCGCTTCCACTTCGCCCTCCACAATTTCGTACCGTTCATACTCTATGTCGTACATGGTGAGCGGTTGGCGCGCCTCATCTCCGTCGCCGCCCCCGCCCCCGCCGCGTTTTTCGATACACGTCGCCACTCCGAGCAGCACCGCCCCCAGCACTGCCACCCCCGCGGCGACCGTCCACGAATATTTCCTGAGGAATTGTTCAATTTTTCGAGCCATCGCCGTCAGTTTTTAGTCGGTAGGAAGGAGTAGTCGCGCCCGTATCTCATCATCTGTTCGATGTAGCTCTCGTCGTAGTCGAGCCTCACGTCGACGATCTCGCCGCTGACCGAGTTGCGCACAAGTTCGTACCGCGGATTGACGAACCCGCCGTAGGGGGCCAGATCGAGCGCCGCGTATCGTTCCAGCACCTCGGCATGCATCGCCGGATCGACCCGCACGCCGTAAGTTTCGATAAAGTCGCGTCCCGCCTCGAAGTCTCCTTCGCTCTTGATTCGCTGTATCTCGCCCAGCAGTTCACCCACAAGCCCCCTGAGCGCCTCGAAGTCGTTGACCACGATATAGGTCTTGCCTCCTTCAACCACTTTTTCGATCACATTGTCGGCCCGTCCGTGCTCGTAGCACCACGCGGCTATGGCCTGTCGGTTCCTCATATGGCTCTCTTCGACGGTTTTGCCCGGTTCGATGCGCGCCAGCTGTGTTTGCAACCCGTTCATCATGTAGCTCGCATATTCGGCCCACGCGACATCGAGCGAGGGGATCAACCCCAGTTCCACCATCTTGGGATCGGCAATGTAGTAGAGCGCGAACAGATCGGCCCTCGACTCCTCCACCGCCGACCCGTACTGCCTCAGCTCGGCTCCCGTCACCTCGGGGGCAAGCTGTCCGCTCCCGTGTCCGAGGCATTCGTGCAGATCGGTGTGCAGGTTCGACCCCAGCGACCCCCACTCCTTCATCCGCTCGCGGTCTTCCCCGCGCAACACGAACTCCTCGCGAGCGCCGTTTCCTTCGGCCGCGGCGTCGTACGCGTCGGTAATATTCTGAATCGTCACCGACTTCGACCCGTGGTCTCTGCGGATCCAGTCTGCGTTGGGGAGATTGATCCCGATCGGAGTAGCCGGATAGCAGTCGCCGCCTATGGTCGCCACGGTGATAACTTTCGCCGACACCCCTTTGACGACCGGTTTTCGGAACCGCGCCTCGACGGGCGAGTTATCCTCGAACCACTGTGCGTTGTCGCTTATGATCCGGGCTCGCCGCGTAGCCTCCGTGTCCACGAAGCTGACATTGGCCTCCCACGACGACTTGATGCCGAGCGGATCGCCGTAGTTCTCGATAAACCCGTTCACAAAGTCGATCTTCGAATCGGTGTCCCCCACCCACGCCACATTGTAGGCATCGAAATCGCGCAGATCGCCCGTCCGGTAATATTTGATGAGCAGCGAGATGATCTCCTTTTGCGCTCCGGTGGCGACATCCCTCGCCTTTTCGAGCCAGAAGAGGATCTGCCGTATCGCCTCGCCGTACATTCCGCCCTCTTTCCACACTATTTCTCTCAGCTCACCGCCCTGTTTCACAAGCTTCGAGTTGAGCCCGTAGGATATCGGCGTGGGGTCGTTCCCCGCTGCGGCGGCCATCTGTGCGTAGAACTTCTCCGCCTCGGCCTGCGTCACTCCTTCGTAGTAATTCATCGCCGATGTCGCCAGCAGATCCTCTCCCTCGGCCTGATTTGCCCGCACCGCGTGGAGCGCCGGATCGAATATCACGGGGCGCAGCGCCGCCACCAGCTCCTGGCGCGACCCGTCCGAAAAGTCGAGCGGCAGCGCCTCGTTGGGAGTTCCGGTCAGCAGCGCGTCGAAATATTCCTGCGAAAACCCGGGTGTAAACTTGTCGCCCGAGTAGTGGTGGTGCACGCCGTTTGCGAACCACACTTTTTTAAGGTATGTTTCGAAGGCTGCCCACTCCTCTCCGGTGCGATCGCCCGCGTAACTGCGATGTATCCCTTCGAGGGTTCGCCTCACGGCCAGATTGTATCGGAAATTCTGATCCCAAAGTATATCGCGCCCCGACAGCGCCGCCTCGCTCAGATAGTAGACGAGCAGTTTTTCGTCCAGCGTCATCTCCTCGAACGCGGGCACGCGGTAGCGCATCACGCGGATATCGTCGAACCGGTCGATGGTCCACTGAAAGCCCTCGCCGTTCTCTTTTTCGCCGCACGCTGTTGCAGCCACACCGGCCCCCGCCGCACTCAAAATCGCCCCTGTCGCCATAATAATAGAAATCTTTTTCATGATCCCCGCTATTTAAATTTTGGTTTGGTCGCAAAGTTATCATTTTTTCCTAACTTTACCGCGCATTTTTACTACTATATGAAGGTAGCCAATACGAGGAGAGAGTTGGCGGATGCCCTGAGGGGGGTTCCGTCCGGTGGAATAGAATTTGTGCCGACGATGGGAGCGCTCCACGAGGGGCATCTTTCGCTGGTACGCGAGGCAAAGAGGTCTGGCGGCACGGTGGTTGTGAGCATATTTGTCAACCCCACGCAGTTCAACGATCCGTCCGATCTGCGGAACTATCCGCGCACGCCCGGGAGCGATCTTGCGATGCTGGAGGCCGAGGGTGTCGACGTGGTGTTCATGCCGTCGGTGGAGGAGATATATCCCGAGCCCGACACACGGGTGTGGGATTTCGGCGAGCTGGACAAGGTGATGGAGGGAGCGACTCGTCCGGGCCACTTCAACGGTGTGGCGCAGGTTGTGTCGCGGCTGTTCGAACTTGTGCGGCCCACGCGGGCCTACTTCGGGCAGAAGGACTTCCAGCAGGTGGCCATAGTCCGTGAGATGGTACGCCAGGCGCATCAGGCGCGCGAGCCGTGGGCCGAAAAAACAGAGATCGTGGAGTGCCCGACCGTCAGGGAGCCGGACGGCTTGGCGATGTCGTCGCGCAACACACTGCTGACGCCCGAGCACCGTGCCGCCGCGCCCGACATCCACCGCGCGCTGAGGCTGGGGGCGCTGAAGGCCGGAGAGCTTTCGCCGCGCGAGCTCAGGGAGTACGTCACGGCCGAGACCGAGCGCAGCGGCCTGCTGAAAGTAATATACTTCGACCGCATGGGCCCGCAGGCATGCATCGCGGTTCAGGCCGGAAACGTAAGACTTATTGATAATATATGCTATTAGTTATGAGTTATGAGTTATGAGTTATGAGTTATGAGTTAAGCTACGCAGAATATTTTTGTTGCGCGTAGCTGTTATGCGTTAGCCAACTCATAACTCATAATTCATAATTCATAATTCATAACTAATAACAACAATTAAAAAAAAATGACAATCGAGGTACTCAAATCGAAGATCCACCGCGCAAAGGTGACGAGCGCCAACCTGAACTACGTGGGCAGCATCACCATCGACGAGGATTTGATGGACGCGGCGAACCTCATCGCGGGCGAGAAGGTGACGGTGGTCGATATCGACAACGGTTCGCGTCTGGACACCTACGTGATCAGGGGCGCTCGTGGCAGCGGCGAGATCGGACTGAACGGCGCGGCGGCGCGACTGGTGCAGCCCGGCGACGTGATAATAATAATGTCCTACGCGCGCATGGATTTCGAGGAGGCGCGCGGTTTCACCCCCTGGGTAATTTTTCCCGACACGGCGACAAACAAACTTATAAAATAGGTTGGACATATTTTTAGCCATAACGGCGGTTTTGCTGGCCTTGGTCGGACTTGTGGGTTCGGTGGTGCCTGTATTGCCGGGCCCTCCGATCGGTTGGGTCGGACTGTTGTTGCTCTCCTTCACCGGTTATTACGACCGTCCTGTGTGGTTTCTGTGGCTGTGGTTGGGTATCGTCGTGGTCGTTACGTTGGCTGACAACCTCCTGCCGGTTGTTTTCACCCGTCGGTTCGGCGGTTCGCGTGCTGCGACCATCGGCACTGTTCTGGGAATGGTCGTGGGTCTGTTTTTGGGTCCGTGGGGCATGATCGTCGGGCCGTTCGTCGGGGCGTTCCTCGGCGAGTTGGTGGGCAATCGCAGCGAGGGCCACGTTGCGCTGCGTGTTGCGACGGGAGCGTTCGCGGCATTCATCGGCGGGGTGGGCATCAAACTGATCGCCTCCGGCATGATCCTTTTTTACATGGTCAAGGAGCTGATCGTTTGAGTTATGAGTTATGAGTTATGAGTTATGAATTATGAATTATGAGTTAAGCTACGCAGAATTTTTTTGCGCGTAGCCCTATTTATATCGCGTTAGCCAACTCATAACTAATAACTCATAACTCATAACTAATAACTAATAACTAATTGCGCGTAGCCTTATTATATCGCGTTAGCCAACTCATAACTCATAATTCATAACTCATAACTAATTGCATGTAGCCCGAAAAATAAAAATTACTAACACCAGAATACCATGAAAAAACTGTTATCAATCCTCGGAGTATTGGCGCTCGCAGCAGCGACAGTCTCCTCCTGCGGCCCGCGCTACAAGTACGAGACCGTCCCCGGCGACCCGATGTCGTCGCGCATCTACACTCTGGACAATGGGCTGAAGGTCTACATGGCCGTAAACAAAGAGACCCCCCGCATCCAGACCTACATCGCGGTGAAGGTGGGTGGCAAGAACGACCCTGCCCAGACCACCGGCATGGCCCACTACTTCGAGCACCTGATGTTCAAGGGCACCCCGAGCTTCGGCACTCAGGACTACGAGGCCGAACGTCCGATGCTGGACCAGATCGAGCGCCTGTTCGAGATCTACCGCATGAGTGCCGACGAGGCGGAGCGCACGGCGATCTACAAACAGATCGACAGCATCAGCTACATCGCCTCGGGCATCGCCATCCCCAACGAGTACGACAAGTTGATGAGTGCCATCGGGGCCAGCGGTACCAACGCCTACACCAGCTACGACCAGACGGTCTACGTCGAGGATATCCCCTCGAACCAGATCGAGAATTGGGCGCGCATCGAGGCCGACCGTTTCGCCAACCCGGTGATCCGCGGCTTCCACACCGAGCTTGAGACGATCTACGAGGAGAGCAACATGTACATGGCCTACGACAGCGAGAAGGTGAACAACCGGTTGCTGGCGTCGCTCTTTCCCACCCATCCCTACGGCACCCAGACCATCATCGGCAGCCAGCAGCACCTCAAGAACCCCTCGATCACCAACGTAAAGCAATATCACGCCGACTGGTACGTGCCCAACAACATGGCGATCTGCATGAGCGGCGACTTCGACCCCGAGGCGACGATAAAGATTATAGACAAATATTTCGGCGGCATGACCCCGAGCGCGGAGCTTCCGGCCGTTCTTTCGGAGCCTCTTCCCCGCATCACCGAGCCGATCGTGAGCGAGGTGTGGGGTGTCGAGGCCGAGAGCGTGACCATCGGCTGGAGGGCCGTTCCGCTCAACGCCGACAACTCCGCCATCATGGACATCATGAGTAGCGTGCTCTACAACGGCACGGCGGGCCTGTTCGACCTCAACCTGATCCAGCAGCAGAAGGTTCTGAACGCCCACGCCTACTACTACGGCATGGGCGACCACGGCACCTTCGAGATGCAGGGCCGCCCCAAGGCGGGCCAGACGCTCGACGAGGTTAAAGAGCTGATGCTGGCCGAGATCGAAAAGCTGAAGGGCGGCGAGTTCGACGACGCTCTGGTTCCGGCGGCGGTCAACAACTACAAGGCGCGGCGCATGCAATATCTCGACAGCAACGACGGCCGCGCCGACGCGTTCGTCACCTCGTTCGTCTACGACGTTCCGTGGGCCGACATGGTGGGCGAACTGGATCGCATCTCGCGCTTCACCAAGGGCGAGGTGGTGGCACTTGCCAACTCGTTCTTCGCCGCCGACAACTACGCGGTGGTCTACAAGCGCGAGGGCAAGGATCCGGACGAGCTGAAGATGTCCAAACCGGCCATCACCCCGATCCAGACCAACCGCGACGCCGTGAGCGCGTTCCTTGCCGAGATCCAGAACGCGCCCGTCACCCCGATCGAGCCGGTGTTCGTCGACTTCACCGCGGACATGTCGCGCCTGGCCGCCAAAAGCGACATCGAGGTGCTCTACAAAAAGAACGAGACGACCGAGTTGTTCGACCTGGAATACATCTACGAGACGGGCATGGCCGACGACCCCGCGCTCGACCTTGCGATCCGCTACCTTGGCTATCTGGGCACGGCCGACATGACCGCCGAGCAGTTCGCCTCGGAGTTCTACAACATCGCCTGTTCGTGGAACATCCAGGCGGTGGAGAACCGCACCTACGTCGCCATCGAGGGTCTGGGCGAGAACATGGCCCGCGCCATCGAGCTGACCGAAAAGCTGATCTCCGGCGCCGTTCCCGACGAGGGGATCCTGGCGGGCCTCAAAGCCGACATGATCAAACAGCGCGCCGACGCCAAGCTCAACCAGGGGCGCAACTTCTCTGCCCTGCGCACCTACACCACCCGCGGGGCCGCATACGTCAGGGCCACGACCCTCACCAACACCCAACTCATCGCCCTCACCTCGGAGCAGCTGTTGGGTAAACTCCGCGATCTGGTGGGCCGTCAGCACCGCATCCTCTACTACGGCCCCGCCGCCACGGACGCACTGCTGGCCGACATCGGGAAGTATCACAACCCTCCCGCGACACTCGCCCCGTCCGCCGAAAAGGTACGCCATCCCTATGTCGAGACCCCGACCGGCAGCGTGCTTCTGGCCGAGTACGACGCCGCGCAGATCTACTACGCCCAGTACAGCAATCGCGGCGAGCGTTACGATCCGGCCAACGACCCTGCCATGACGCTCTACAACGCCTACTTCGGCGGCGGCATGAACAGCATCGTGTTCCAGGAGATGAGGGAGGCGCGCGGTCTGGCCTACTCGGCGTCTGCGAGCCTGTCGCGCCCGAGCCGTCTGGAAAATCCCTACGTCTACAACGCCTTCATCGCCACCCAGAACGACAAGCTCAGGGACGCTGCCGAGGCGTTCGACGAGATCATCAACGACATGCCCCGTAGCGAGGCCGCGTTCGCGCTCGCCAAGGAGTCGGTCATCTCCGAGTTGCGCACCCAGCGCATCATCAAGTCGGACGTGTTGTGGAGTTGGATCTCGCTTCAGGACATGGGCCTCGACTACGACCGCCGCCGCACGATCTGGGAGGCGGTTCCGTCGATGACTTTGGATGACGTGCGCGCATTCCAGCAGAAGTGGGTGGCGGGCCGTCCCTACACCTACGCGATCCTCGGTCGCAGCGCCGACCTCGACGCCGACTACCTCCGTTCGCTGGGCCCGGTCAAAAAGGTGACCCGCGAGGAGATCTTCGGGTATTGATCCGGCGACCCCTCACGAAAACGCAGAGGGCTGCGATCCATCAGGCAGCCGTTCAACAAAGCTGCCGTTCAACAAAGCAGCCACCCAACATAGCAGCCACCCAACAAGAAGAGCCGCCTCATCGAGAGGCGGCTCTTCTTATAAATCTCGTACCCTGAAAAAAAATATCAGTCGTTGAGCGAGAACCTCTTGTAAGCCACGATGCGCGCCTCCTTGTCGGCCTCGGCAATAAACTGCCCGACGGTAACTTTGGGGTTTTTGACAAGCGCCTGATTGACAAGCGTATTTTCCTTGACAAACTTGGCGAGTTTCCCTTCGGCGATTTTGTCGAGCATAGCCTCGGGCTTACCCTCCTGGCGAGCCTGTTCGCGTCCGATCTCGCGTTCTTTTTCGAGCACTGCGGCGGGCACATCGCTCTCGTCGATCGACACCGGAGCCATCGCGGTGGCCTGCATGCAGACATCGTGCGCAACTTCGGCGGGCAGTGCCTTGGAGAACCCGATGATCGAGCCCAACTTCTTGTTAGTGTGCACATAAGCGTCGATGAACGGCGCCTCGATGCGGGCATAGAAAGGCAGTTCGACCTTTTCGCCGGTCTGTCCGCTTTTTTCGGTCACGACATCGCCCACGAGCGCCATCAGGGCGTCGAGATCGGCCACATCCTTGGCCACGGCGACACCGAGAATCTCCTCGGCCGAAGCCCCGAAATCGGAGTTTTTGGCCACGAAGTCGGTTTCGCACGCCAGGCACAGCATGTAGCCTTTTCCGCCCGTGATCTTGTACACCACGACCCCTTCGGTAGCGGTTCTGTCGGCGCGTTTATCGGCCACGAGTTTACCTTTTTCGCGGATAATATCCTTAGCTTTTTCGTAATCGCCGTTCGCCTCTTTGAGGGCCGCCTTGCAGTCCATCATACCGGCGCCGGTCATTTTGCGCAGTTTTGCAACATCTGCAGCTGTGATTTCCATCTTTTTTAGTTGTTAGTTATTAATTGTCAATTGTCAGTGAGCTACGCAGAATATTTTTTCGCGCGTTAGCCTGAACAATTAACAATTAACAATTCATAATTACACTTACTTTTCTTCTGGAGCGACCTCAGCCTCAACGACTTCGACAACTTCGACGGGAGCGGCTTCGACCACAACCTCGGCCACTTCAGCTTCGGCCGCCGGAGCGACAACCTCGACCACTTCGACCTCGGCCACCGGAGCGACTTCAACAGCCGCAACTTCGACAGCAGCAGCCTCACCCTCCATCACCGGAATCTCCACCTCCTCGCGGTTCATTTTGCGTATGCGTTGGCGGCCCGTACCTTTGCCGGCACCCGCGGCACCTGCGGCACCCTCTTCGTCACCTTCGTCGCCCTCTTTGTCCTTTTCGAGCTTGCGTTCGGCCAGACCCTCGGCGATAGCGGCACACACGGCGTCGATGATCACCTCGATCGACTTGGTAGCGTCGTCGTTTGCGGGGATCACGTAGTCGATCATCGTGGGGTCGCAGCAGGTGTCGACCAGCGCGAAGACCGGTATCGAAAGACGGTTTGCCTCACGAACCGCGTTCGCCTCCTTCTGCACATCCACCACGAACAGTGCGGCGGGCAGACGGGTAAGGTCGGCGATCGACCCGAGGTTCTTTTCGAGTTTGGCCCTCTGGCGCGAGATTTGCAGTTTTTCGCGTTTCGAGAAGTTGTCGAAAGTTCCGTCGGTGGTCATCTTGTCGATGGTGGACATCTTCTTGACGGCTTTGCGGATTGTGGGGAAGTTGGTGAGCATTCCGCCCGGCCAGCGTTCCGTTACGTAGGGCATGTTGATCGCCGCAACTTTCTCGGCCACAACGTCTTTAGCCTGTTTTTTCGTCGCCACGAACAATATTTTGCGACCGCTTTTGGCCATCTGTTTTGCAGCGGCTGCGGCGGTTTCGATCATCTGCACGGTTTTGTGCAGGTCGATGATATGGATACCGTTCTTCTCCATGAAGATGTACGGCGCCATTTTGGGATTCCATTTTCTGCGGAGGTGCCCGAAGTGCACTCCGGCTTCGAGCAGTTGCTCAAAATTCGTTCTTGCCATTTTTTTGTTTTATTTTCGTTAACCCCCGGGTAGCGTCTTTCCGGACGGTCGAGGGAGTTTTTTACTTTTTTTTAGTTATGAGTTATGAATTATGAGTTATGAGTTAAGCTACGCAGAATTTATTTTGTTGTGCGTAGCAGTAGCGCGTCAGCCAACTCATAACTCATAACTCATAACTCATAACTCATAATTCATAACTCACAATTGAAGCATTAGCGTTTCGAGAACTGGAAGCGGCGCCTTGCCCCCGGCTGCCCGGGTTTTTTGCGTTCCACTTCGCGGCTGTCGCGTGTGAGGAATCCGTTCTTTTTGAGAGCCGGACGAAGCTCGGCGTCGATTTCGCACAGTGCGCGGGCTATGCCCATTCGTGCTGCTTCGGCCTGTCCCTTGATTCCGCCTCCGGTGAGGTTGATTGTGATATCGTAGCTTTCGGTGGCGTTGATCACCAGCAGCGGCTGGCGCACGACATACTGAAAGATTTCGAGCGGGAAGTACACTTCGAGCGGTTTTTTGTTGATCGTGATCGACCCTGCGCCCGGCTTAACGAAAACGCGGGCCACGGCGGCTTTTCTGCGTCCGACTGTGTTTGTGATCTCCATAATTATTTGATTTCGCTAAGTTTTAGTGTTTTCGGGGTTTGCGCGTCGTGCGGATGCTGGTCACCGGCGTACACCTTGAGGTTTTTGAGTTGCGCGGCTCCGAGACGGGTACGCGGCAGCATCCCCTTGACGGCCTTTTCGAGCACCACCGTCGGGCGGCGGCTCAGGTAACCGGCAGGGGTTTCGAACCTTTGTCCGCCCGGGTAACCGGTGTGGCGGACGTAGAGTTTTTCTGTCATTTTCTTACCCGTCAGGCGCACTTTTTCGGCGTTGATGACGATGACATTGTCGCCGCAATCGACGTGCGGGGTGAAGTCGGGCTTGTTTTTGCCGCGCAGGATCTTGGCGATCTGCGAGGCGAGCCGACCCACCACTTCGCCGTTGGCGTCGATCACATACCACTCTTTCTTTGCAGTGGCGGCGTTGACCGAGATCGTTTTGTAGCTAAGTGAATCCATATCTTCGTTATTGTGTGTTTGTGATAATTCGGGTTATTGGCCCGCAAAGGTAGAAAACATTTATCGAACCACAAAACCCTATAACGAAAAATTATACGACGTTCGGGACACTATAAGTTTAGTTATGAGTTATTAGTTATGAGTTATGAGTTGGCTAACGCGATATAAATAGGGCTACGCGCAAAAAAATTCCGCGTAGCTTAACTCATAACTCATAACTAATAATTCATAACTAATAACTCATAACTGAAAATAGTTCGTGGGCAGGCGCGGGGGCAGGTAGAGTCGTTTTCGCGGGCCCGAGGTGGCGTAGCGCTCGATGATGCCGGTGAGTACGTCGGGTGCGTCGTGCCAGCGGTTGGATTTGTACAGCCGCCGGTAGGTCATAATATGGTGGTGGAACAGGGGCCAGCGGCGCTCCCATCCGGCGGGCATGCGGATTCGGTGCATCACGGTGGCGGAGTTGCTCAGGATGCGCGCCTCTTTGTTTTCGGACTGGTGGAACCACTCGATCTTGACTCCGCGGACGCGATCCTGCACCGCTCGGGCGAATCCGCGGCCGCCGTTGTTGCTCTCCATGCGGGCGATGCGTGTGCCGTCGCGCTGAAGCATCTCGGACACAAGCTCTTCGGTGATCTCCATCGCGGCGGTGGTGTAGACCACGTCGGTGACGTAGATCAGTCCGTCGGAGCCGACCGAGTAGTCGACCGAGCAGAGGTAGTCTTCGCCCGTGTCGGCGGTGTCGGTGTAGTTTTCGCGGCGGTGGATCGTGATGTTGGCGGGGATATCGTCGTAGGTGAGGAAGCCCGCGCCGTAGAGCAATCCCTCCTGGGTGGAGGGTGCGCCCTGGTAGAGGCAGTCGAACCACACGGGGTCGAGGTCGCGTTTGCGCATCAGCAGCCGCGAACTCTGACGCTCGGGCCAGAGCGCCTCGCCCTTTTCGCGCGGGTCGATCTCGGTGGGGGGCGACACTTTTAAAGCCTCCATGTTGAGATGCAACCACACCTCGGGCGGCCAGTCGTCGAGCTGGCTCCACTCGGTGAGCGACCGAACCTCCTCGCGGTCGGAGATCATGCCGATCAGATCCTCCTCGTGCCAGCGGGTGTTGACTATCAGCTCGGCCGAGTCGTTGTGCATGCGGGTGCGCACCACCGAGGTGTACCACTCCCAGCAGTTGTCGCGCACGATGGGCGAGTTGGCCTCCATGGCGTCTTTATACAGATCGTCCAGAATGAAGGTGTCCACCCTGTTGCCGGTCAGGGGGCCTTCGCGACCCACCGAAAACAGTTCGCCCTCGGCACCGATGATCTCCACGTGGTCGGTGGTGCGGATGTAGGATGTGCTCTCGGCGGAGTTTTTTGTGCCCGCGCGGCCCGCACTTTTGATGGTCGTGCCGGGGAAGATGCGCGCGTACTCGGGCGACTCGACGAGGCGCTGCACGCGGCGGTTGAAACGGTTGGCCAGAGACGCGCTGTACGAGGCGATGGCGATGCGGCGGTCGGGATCGAGCCCCAGGATGTAGGCCGGAAGCAGGACGCTCGCACCGTGCGACTTGCCGTGCTGGGGCGGCATGGTGATCATCATGCGGCGCACACGGCCCGTGGCGAACGCCTCCAGCAGACGGTAGTAATTCTCGTGGAACGGGCGCGACTCCAGGGCAGGGAACGTGGCGCTCGCAAAATCGGAGACTGCGGGAGGGGCGGGTTTATTCGGTTCAGTCATAGTCGATCAGGAAAGGTTTCAGTTCGGAGAATGAAAATGTATTGAGGCGCGGGCCGGTTTCGTCGACGGTGGCGAACTCCCACCACACCGGCACCACATCCCAGACGGGTCGGCGCGGGCCCTCGGGGGTCATCTCGTCGCGGCGATAGACGATGGCCGTCAGCGTGAGGCGCCATTCGAAGCCCGGGCTCACGGTGGACTCGGGGATCGCGGGGGTTGCGGGAATTTCGGGGACTTCGGGGGTCGCGGGGGTCGCGGGGGCCTCGGGGATCTCGGCGGTCGCGGGGGCCTCGGGGATCTCGGCGGTCGCCGGAGCCTCGGGGATCTCGGCGGTCGCCGGAGCCTCGGGGATCTCGGCGGTCGCCGGAGCCACGCACTCGCCGGGGACTGCACACTCGCCGGAGACTGCACACTTGTCGGGGACTGCACACTTGTCGGGAGCCACGCACTCGCCGGAGACTGCACACTCGCCGGAGATTGCACACTTGTCGGGAGCCACGCACTCGCCGGAGACTGCACACTCGCCGGGGACTGCACACTTGTCGGGAGCCACGCACCCGCCGGGGATCGTGCCCTCGATCGTTGTGTTGATCCATTCCGAGGAGGCGATCTCCTCTTTGAGACGTCGCGCCACTGCGCGGTAGTTGTCGCGGGTTATTTCGATCATTGTCGTAAGGTTTTTTCGGTTCGGTTTTCGGTTCGGCGTAAATATAACACCCGAGGGCTGAAAATTTATTCTACAAATTTCGACTTTTTTCATTATGGGCCTCTCAGGTGTCCCAGAGGCCGGGCGCGCCAAATATAAAACCGAAAGTGCGGATTGGTTCCACACGAAGACAAAGTTTATATAATTAGGACTGTTTGTTGCATCGAAATTCACGATCGCGCAAATTCGCCGCGGAGGGGCGGATGTGGCTGTTGCTGAAATTTCACTAAAATCCGCACTTTTGCAACCGCCGCGCGCCGCGGGATGCGCTACATTAACTGCGCTGCGCTTGTTCTAGACAGGCGGCGCCTCGGAAATACCAAACTTGTTTGGTTTTTCGCTCGGCTTGCGCTACATTAACGTGGGTTCGATGAAATCAGATATTTTGACACATAGCGCATATGTTATGTTGGGGGGGGTCATTTGAACTCATCGAACCCACGTTAACGGCTTCTCCGAAGCCGCTACTTGTAACCTACCCCCTAAAAGCCGCACCTGCCGCCGGGCTGTGCCCGGCACTTTCAGCTCGCCGCTCGCTGCGCGAGAATCGGCTACGCCCCCTCCAAAGGGGGACTTTGCGAAGCCTGTGGCTTCGCGCAAGCCGCAATAAATTGGTAAATTCGTCGAACTCAGGTTACATTAACTGCGCTGCGCTTGTTTTAGACAGGTGGCGCCTCGGAAATACCAAACAAGTTTGGTTTTTCGCTCGGCTTGCGCTACTCTAACTGCGCTGCGCTTGTTTTAGACAGGTGGCGCCTCGGAAATACCAAACAAGTTTGGTTTTTCGCTCGGCTTGCGCTATCTTTGTTTTCCGATATGGAACGTGTTGCGCTTTTTCCCGGGTCGTTCGATCCGTTCACGCTGGGACATCTGGCCGTCGCCGAGCGGGGACTGGAGATGTTCGACCGGCTGGTGGTGGGCATCGGGGTGAACGCCTCGAAAGCCGGACTGTTGGTTCCCGAGCGACGGGCGGAGTTGATTCGCGAAGTTTTTGCGGGCCATGCCTCGGCAAGCGAGGGTCGCGTGGAGGTGGAGCTGTACGAGGGGCTGACGGGCGATTTTTGCCGCCGGCGCGGGATCAGGCATATTCTCAGGGGATTGCGCAACCCGGCCGATTTTATCTACGAGCACGACATGGAGATGGCCAACGCGCGGATCTTTCCCGAGATCACCACCGTGGCGCTCTTCACGCCGGCCGAGTATATTCCGGTCTCGTCGCGGCTCGTGAGGGAGATAATTACAATGGGCGGCGATCCGGCCGGGTTCCTGCCGCGGGGCATTGATATTAAAAAATTCTTATAGGAATGCAGTTTTCAGCAGAAGCCATTGCCCAATTTCTGGGTGGCGAGGTGGTCGGCGATCCGGCCACAACGGTCGGCGAGTTCGCACGGATCGAGGAGGGGCGCGCCGGTGCGTTGTCTTTTTTGGCAAACCCGAAGTATGAACATCACCTCTACACGACCGGCTCGTCGGTGGTGATCGTCGGGAGCGATTTCGTGCCCTCGGCTCCGGTGGCGGCCACGCTGGTGAAGGTGCCCGATGCCTATGCCGCTTTTGCGAAACTGCTGAGGCTGTACCAGGAGTCCAAACCGCGCCCCGTGGGTGTGTCGGAGAGGGCTTCGGTGGCGCCGGACGCGGTGCTGGGCGAGGGATGCCATGTGGGCGATTTCGCGGTGGTGGAGAGCGGCGCGCGCCTGGGCGACGGAGTGGCGGTGTATGCCCAGAGCTACGTGGGACGCGGGGTGAAGATCGGCGACGGGGCAACGGTGCATGCCGGAGTGAAGATATACGAGGGGTGCGTCGTGGGTGCGCGGGTGGTTGTGCACGCCGGAGCGGTGATCGGGGCCGACGGATTCGGTTTCGCGCCCGGGGACGACGGAGAGTTCGGAAAAATACCGCAGATAGGCAACGTCGTCATAGAGGATGACGTCGAGATAGGCGCCAACACCTGCATCGACCGCGCAACGATGGGTTCGACCATACTGCGGCGCGGAGTGAAACTCGACAACCTGATCCAGGTGGGCCACAACGTCGAGATCGGCGAGAATACCGTCGCCGCAGCACAGGTGGGAATGGCCGGAAGCACCAAGATCGGGCGCGGATGTATGCTCGGCGGACAGGTCGGGCTGGCGGGCCACCTCACGCTCGGCGACGGGGTGAAGATGGGCGCACAGAGCGGCCTCGATCACGATGTGCCCGCCGGTGGAGTGATGCTCGGGACGCCCGCGCTGCCGGGAATCCGGTTCCATCGCTCGTGGGCGGTGTTCAGGGCGCTGCCGGAGCTTTCGCTGAGGGTCGCGGCACTGGAAAAAGCAGTTAAAAACGAAGATTGAAAAAGCAGCCCGACATAGTCGTTCCGCGGAGGGTCGAACTGCCGGAAGTGGAGCGGGTGGTGCTGCCGGGCGGACTGCCCGTGCATCTGATCCGCACGCCCGGACAACAGGTGGCGCGCGTGTCGCTGGTGTGGGCCGCGGGGTCGGCCGTGCAGTCGAAACCCTTTGTCGCCTCCTCCACGCTGAATCTGCTGGCCGAGGGGAGCGAACACTACACGGCGCACCAGATCGCCGAGCGGTTGGATTTCGTGGGGTCGTACTTCGATGTGAACATTGACCGCGACTACGCCATCGCAACGTTCTGCTGTCTGGGGAAATTTTTCGAGCCCACGCTGGAGATGATGGAGCAGATCGTGCTGCGGCCCGCGTTTCCCGCCGACGAGGTGGAACTCTATGCCCGAAAACGGATGGAGAGGCTGGCGGTCGAACGTTCGAAACCCGCTACGAAGGCTCGCGAAATGTTCTCGGCGGCACTGTTCGGCCCGGAGCATCCTTACGGGATATCGTCGCCCGAGAGTGAGTATCTCAATCTGCGAAGGGAGGATATCGTGGAGTTTTGGCGGCGGTTCTACGGAGTGGGCGAAAGTTTTGCCGTCTGCTCGCTGGGGGACGAGGCGGCGCAACGGGAGGCGGTGCTCGGGTTGCTGGGCCGGATCCCGCCCTCGGAGGCCGGATCGCTTCACTGCGCCCGCAAGGACGAGGAGGCGGCGATGCAGGATGTGTCGGGGCGGATCCCGCGTAGCCCACTCTCAACTCCCGACTCTCAACTTTCAACTCCCGACTCTCAACTCCCAACTCTCGACTCTCAGCTTTCAACTTTCAACTCTCAACTTTCAACTCTCGACTCTCAACTCCCAACTCCCGACTCTCAACTTTCAACTCCCCAAAGCGATGCCTGTCGCTTTTTGGAGATCCCCGGGGCGGTGCAGTCGGCGGTGCGCGTGGGGCGGCTGCTGTTTCCGCGGCAACACCCCGATTTTGTGGGGATGCAGGTCGTGGCGACAATTCTGGGCGGATATTTCGGGTCGCGGCTCACGCAAAACCTGCGCGAGGAACGGGGATACACCTACGGCGTGATGGCGGCGATGGTCAATCTGCGACATGCGGGCTATCTGGCTGTGGCGACGGAAGTTGCGGCCGAAGCCACGGGCGATGCCATAGAACAGATCTTCGGCGAGATGGAACGGCTTCGCAGTGAACTGGTGCCGGAGGATGAACTCGAAAATGTGCGACGGTCGATGCTCGGCGAGGTGATGAGGATTCTCGACGGGCCGTTCGGCGTGGTCGATGTCGTGATCGAGAATATTCAGGTCGCGGGCGGGGCCGGTTCGGGGACTGACTCGGGGGGGGCTGACTCGGGGGCGGATTCGGGTTCGGGATCCGGTTCGGGTTCCGGTTCGGGTTCGGGGTCGGGGTCGGGTTCGGGATCCGGTTCGGGTTCCGGTTCGGGTTCGGGTTCGGGTTCGGGCGCGCACAATTATATCAACGATTTCATCGCCCAGGTGGAGGCCACGACGCCCGAACGGATACGTGAGCTTGCACGGAAATATCTCGATCGCGAAAAATTCACGACGGTTGTCGTCGGAAATAATTTTAGTTGTTAATGAGCTGCGCGCAAAAAAAATTCCGCGTAGCCTAATTCTTCACTCTAAGGTAGATTCCTCACTGCGTTTCGGAATGACGGAATGCCGGCGGAGTGGAATGCGGGCGACGCAACTGCGGAGTGAAACGTAGCGTAGACGAACGCATTCGCCGGAGCCGAAATCAGTGCCGAAGCCAGAGCAGGTGCGGGAGCCGAAGCAGGGGCAGGCGGAGGGGAATGCGGGCGACGCAACTGCGGAGTGAAACGTAGCGTAAGGCGAACGCATTCGCCGGAGCCGAAGCAGGAGCCGAAGCCAGAGCAGGAGACAATAAAAAACCGCCCCATGATGAGGCGGTTTTTTGTTGAACGGCCCTTCGGCCGCGGGGGATGGGACGGATCTCGACAGTTTCGAGGCTCCCCAGACCCCTCGGGGAACGGCCTTCGGCCGCAACTAATTGCCGATGGCCAGCGATTTGTTGGCCGCGTAGCTGATCTTCAGGGCGTTGGCGATGCGAAGCTCCTGCTTCACGTCCGCTATGATACCCATGCGGGTGCTCTTGTCGGCTTTCAGCATCACCGTCATTGCCTGGCGGTCGGCCTCCGAAAGTTTGTCGCGCTCCGAGGCGATGAACTCACCGATGAACCGAGGTTCGCGGTAGGAGTCGTTCAACTGGATGCGCGGCGCGGTTCCGAATTGCGCCTGCTGCGAGTCGACCGGCTGGCCGATGTAGATGAAGCTCACCAACTGCTTCTTCTCAAGTTTCGACACCTCCGTCGCGTTCGGGAGCTGGGTCTTGACGATCACCTCCTGGTCGCGCATCGAAGTCGAGATCATGAAGAAGAACAGGATCATGAAAATTACGTCCGGCAACGAAGCCGTGGAGATAGGCGGTATCCCACCTTTTCTCTTTTTCTTCATTACTGCCATATCAATTTCCTCCTGTTTGAGTGTTACGTGGTTCTGCTTCGGATATCTGCTGAGGCACCGCCCCTTTCGAGCTGGCTATCGTTTCACGTTCGTCGTCGTCGAGGTCGGTGAAAGCCTTGCCGTACTTGGCGCGCGAAACGTCGTCACGCATCTCGTTGAACGCGCGCGTGAGTTCGTTCTGCACCTGGATGTAGACATCGTAGCTTGTCCTGCGGTCGCTGTTGAGCGAAATGACCCCCTTGCTCACGGGGTAGACCCATGTGCTGCCGTCGGGCATCTCGATCTCTGTTTCCTCCTTCTCGGGCAGATTCTCGTCGCCCGTCGCGTTGATGATGAAGCGCTTCACCGCGTCGGTTACCTGAGTAATGTGCATCGGAATGCCCGCTACCATGATCTGGTCGTACTGGTTCACGAATACGGTCAGGAGATTGCGCTCCTTGACCTTCAGGTCCTCGCTGATCTGCTCCTCGGGAGGGATCGGCGGAAGGACACGCGTGATACCCGTGTCGACGTTCATGGTGGTGGCAACAAGGAAGAAGATCAACAGCAGGAACGCGATGTCGGCCATCGAGCTCGCATTGATTTCCTTTACCTGTCTTTTGTCTTCCATAGCCCGTTCGTTATTTAAGAGCTTTGCTGACTACTCCGTACAGCAATGAGACGACCGTCACTCCGAGAGCGACGTAGCAGGTGTAGAGCATCGTGTCGGAGATCTTCAGCTCGAAGATCGAGTCGAATACCTTGCCGTCGGCGCCGATAACCGTCACGTCCTTGGCAATGGTGAAGTAGATGACGACTGCCAACAGGGCCAAACCGCCGAAGACGTACAAACCGAGTTTCGAGTTGCTGCGGCCCTTGCCCATGTTGGCCACCGTCATGCCGACCAATGCCAGCACGGCGGCGCCAAGATAGATCGCGGCGATCAGCAACATCACGTCCGCGCCGCCGAATACGTCCGAGGAGTGCTCGAACGGGCCGAACACCCCGAACATCCACAGCAGCAGGGGTACCACCGCTATGACGATCAGCGCGAGTAATATGTAATTAACTAATTTCTTCATGATATTATTTCCTGTTGTAATCGGTGAGCATGTCAACCAAAGTGATCGAGCTGTCTTCCATGTCCATCGTCAGCGAGTCGATCTTCGAGATGATGTACGAGTAGAACAACTGGAGGATGACGGCGGCGATAAGACCCGCAAGTGTCGTCAAAAGTGCAACCTTGATACCACCCGCTACCAGCGTGGGGCTAACGTCACCGGCCGCCTGGATCGAGTCGAACGCGCCGACCATACCTACTACCGTACCCATGAAACCCAACATCGGAGACAGAGAGATGAACAGACCGATCCATACAAGGCCGCTTTCCATCTGTGCGATCTGGACGCTACCGTAGCTAACGACGGCTTTCTCGACATTGTCCATACCCTGGTCGTAACGATCCAGACCCTGGTAGAAGATCGAAGCGATCGGGCCTTTGGTGTCGCGGGCGACCTTCTTGGCCTCTTCGATGCCGCCTTTCTTCAGCGCGGCTTCCACCTTGTTGATGAGCTTCTTCGAGTTGATCGTCGAGAGATTCAGGTACAGGATGCGCTCGATGGCGATCGCCAAACCGAGGATCACGAAGATGAGGATCGGAGCCATCCAGCCAGCGCCACCTTCGAGGAATTTCTCCTTAATGGCCTGGTGAAGAGGAGTGCCCTCCACGTCGGTTTCAGCGTTGGCTACGGTCTGCTCGGTCGGGGCGGCAGCGTCCTGCGCCTTGACTTCAACGGTGGCGAGGCTTGCTAAGGCTGCCACCGCCAGAATAAGAAAAAGTTTTTTCATAGTTAATTAATAATAATTGATTGAGTTTATTTTTTTGTTTTTTATTGTGTTTTTAGGTCTTACTCTTTTCCTCTACATTTCAGGTCTTCGGGCGTCGTTACCGGGCATCTTTCAACTTGCAGCGGCTCTTGCGGCTTTTGCGGGGGCGGCTCGCTTTGCGGGGTCGCTTTGCGGCCGAACGGCCCCGCGCTCGGCCCCTGCTTGGCCTTGTTCGGCTCTTGTGCGGCCCGCGCTCGGCCCGCGCTCGGCGGAATTATTCGCTCACTTCGTTCGCTCATGATGTCCGCCGCTCCTTGTTTAACAGCCTCGAAGCCGAGATTAAAAAAGATATTATTCCTTCGGAACTATCGACCTTTAAAACATATCTCTCCTGCAAGCAAGCTTGCGTCGAGACATATTTTAAAAGTCGGCCGCTGCGCGGCTAATATTTTTTTTAATCCCGCTTTCGGAGCCGCAGCTTTTGGGAATTGCGCTTTCAAAAAAACGAAAGCGCCATCCTCGCGGAGAAAGCGGGATTCGAACCCACGATACCCTTTTGGGGTATACGCACTTTCCAGGCGCGCACCTTCAGCCACTCGGTCATTTCTCCTCGGCGTGCGACAACCCTGCCTCGACAGCCGGTCTACGCACATCAATGGGCAAAGATAATAAAAAAAACGTTTCCCATATATTGAGGAGCGTTTTTTTTAGTTGTTAATTATTAATTGTTAATTGTTGGCTACGCGGATTTTTTTTCGTGCGTTAGCTCATTAACAATCAGTTACGTTCGCCGCGCAAGGGGCGGGAGAGGTCGGCGCGGATCGTTTCGAGGCAGGTGGTGCGGCCCAAAACGTACATCAGCTTGGTCAGGGCAGCCTCCACCGTCATGTCACCGCCCGAGATCACGCCCGCTCCCGACAGACGAATGCCCGACTCGTAGATCGGTGAGACGCCGCCTGCGATGCACTGGGTGATGTTGAGGATCGTGACACCGCGGGAGATCGCACGGCTCAGCGCCTCCAGAAACCAGGGCGAAGTGGGGGTGTTGCCCGCGCCGTAGGTCTGGAGTACTACCCCCCGGAGGTTTTCGATTTCGAGGGTCGATTCAAGGTTTTTTGGGGAGATGCCCGGGAAAAGTCTCACCAGCGCGACTTCGGGGCAGAGGGTTGTTGTAATTTCGAGGGGCGACTCCGGCGGGCGGGCGGTTATCGCTGCCGTGTTGTAGTTTATTGCGACGCCCACCTCGGCCAACGGCGGGTAGTTCTCGGAGGTGAAGGCGTTCAGTTGCTCGGCGCTCCACTTGGTCGTGCGGTTGGCGCGGAAAAGGCGGTTCTGGAAGTAGATCGAGACCTCGGGGACCCGGGGTATCCTCCTCGATACGCCGCCGATCGCACATACGGGGGGCGAAGAGGATATCGAAGTTTCGGCCACGCACGGAACCCCCAGGGAACGGCCTGCGGCCGCGGCCGTGGTCGTGGCCGCGGAGGCGATCTCGACGGCGGTGACCAGATTTTCGCGGCCGTCGGTGCGCAACACGCCGATCGGGATCTGGCTGCCGGTGAAAACTACCGGCTTGGCGAGGTTTTCGAGCATGAAGCTCAGGGCAGACGCGGTGTAGGCCATCGTGTCGGTGCCGTGGAGGATGACGAAGCCGTCGTATTTCTCGTAGTTGGCCCGGAGCGTTTCGGCCAGGCGCGTCCACTCCGCCGGAGTGACGTCCGACGAGTCGATCGGGGGGAAGCCCTCGTGGTAGTCGATCTCCACCCCAAGGCGGCGAAGCGCGGGGATCTCACTCTCTATCTCGCGGAAATTCAAGGGCTTGAGGGCGCCCGTCGCGGGATCGCTCATCATGCCGATCGTGCCGCCCGTGTAGATCAACAGGATTCTCGGGGTCATGGCGCTATTCGAATATGTCGGTGTGGGTGCCGGTGGCAAGCAGGATCAGAACGTTGCCACGGATTTGCCACACCAACAACCAATCGGGACGGAGATGGCACTCCATGACACCACGGAATTTTCCGGAGAGCTTGTGTGGCTTGAATCGGCGGGGCAGGATGCCGCTGTGCGAGAGAATGTCAACGGCTTCGCGCAACAGACCCATATCAAGACCGCGGCTCGCGCAACGCTTAACGTCACGGCGAAATCGGGATGCGTAACGGATCTCGTACATTAACTCCCGAGGCATTGACGGATCAGATCGTCGGCGTCTTCGGCTTCATAGACCCTGTCGTTAGCAACATCCTCCAAAGCCTCCTCGATGCCGGTCTTTCTGCGGAGGGCGTCGTTCGGGTGTGTCTCGAACACACCCAGCGACAGAATGTAGTCTATGGTCTTTTGGGCCACGCGGTTGCGGGCGTTGTACTTTAGTGTGATAGTTGCCATGACTTACGCTTTTTTTGCAAAGATAACTTTTTTTGGGAAATATTAGAGCTTGTTTGGATTTTTCGACCGAAGCAATTTTATAGCGATTTTTGTTTCGTTTTTTGCCCGAAACGAGGCGCATGGTGGTTCCATGTAACGAGTTGCGGGTGAAAAACGGGGCAAAAAGAGCAAAAAAGTGCGAGAGTTGGAATTTCCAAACAAGCTCTTATTCCGCCGCCGATGCGTTTTCTTGTTGCAGGATCGACCATAGTTTGTCTTTCAGGGCGGGGAGGCCCAGGCCCGAGACCGAGGAGATCATCGTCACGTCGAGATCGGCGGGCAGCGTCCGGGTGAGTTCGGCGCGCAGGGCGGAGAGCAACTCGGCGTCGAGCATGTCGCACTTGGTGATCGCCAAAAGACGCTGCTTGTCGAGCATTTCGGGGTTGTATTCGCGCAGCTCGCCCAGCAGGATGTCGTACTCTTTCCGGATGTCGGAGCTGTCGGCCGGGATCATGAACAGAAGGATCGAGTTGCGCTCGATGTGGCGCAGAAACCGCGTGCCGATGCCGCGGCCCTCGTGGGCACCCTCGATGATGCCCGGAATGTCCGCCATCACGAACGAGTGGCCGTCGCGCACCTCCACTATGCCCAGGTTGGGCTCCAGAGTTGTGAAGGCGTAGTCGGCGATCTTGGGGCGGGCAGCGGATGTGGCGGCCAGCAGCGTAGATTTGCCCGCGTTGGGGAAGCCCACCAGACCGACGTCGGCGAGGACTTTGAGCTCCAGAACGAAAGCCGCCTCCTGGCCGGACTCGCCGGGTTGGGCGTAACGGGGAGCCTGATTCACCGCGGTTTTGAAGTGCCAATTGCCCAGACCGCCGCGACCGCCTTGCAGAAGGGTGCGCTCCTCGCCGTCTTGTGTCACCTCGGCTACGATCTCGCCCGTGTCGGCGTTTTTGGCCACGGTGCCCAGCGGTACCTCTATATATATGTCGGCACCCGCCTTGCCGGACGAGCGCGATCCGTAGCCGCCGGAACCGTTGTCGGCGAAGATGTGGCGCTGGTATTTGAGGTGGATAAGCGTCCAGAAGTGGCTGTTGCCCTTCAGGATGATGTTGCCGCCGCGGCCGCCGTCGCCGCCGTCGGGGCCGCCGAACGCTACGAACTTCTCGCGACGGAAGTGCGCGCTGCCCGCCCCGCCGCTACCCGAACGGCAGAATATCTTGACGTAATCTACGAAATTGGATCCTGACATGGTTTTGATTATCTTAGTTATGAGTTATTAGTTATGAGTTATGAGTTAAGCTACGCAGAATTTATTTTTTGGTTGCGTAGCAGTTATGCGTTAGCCAACTCATAACTCATAACTAATAACTCATAACTAATAATTCATAATTCGTTTCCCGCAATGACGAGAACACTCTTGCTCGTCGACAAAAGTAACGTAATTTTTGGATATTATAAAAACGTTGACTACCTTTGCCCTGATACACGGCCCGAACAGCCGGTATTTTTTTGTTTTATATGACCTATGGCTGCAAAAGTTACATATCTCACCGAAGAGGGGTTTGCAAAGGCAAAGGCCGAACTCGAACATCTGCGCTCGGTGGAGCGTCCGGCCGCTTCGCGCGCTATTGCCGAGGCTCGCGACAAGGGTGACCTTTCGGAAAATGCCGAATATGACGCCGCCAAAGAGGCGCAGGGAATGCTCGAAATGAGGATCGCTCAACTCGAAGGAATGTTGGCCTCGGCCAGGCTGCTCGACAGATCCAAAGTGGGGACCGACACCGTGCAGATACTCAACCGCGTGAGGTTGATGAACCATAACACGCACAAGGAGATGTGCTATGTGCTCGTGCCCGAGAAAGAGGCCAATATCAAAGAGGGAAAACTCGCTACAACAACTCCCATCGCCGCCGCACTGCTCGGGCACAAGCGGGGGGATGTGGTCGAAGTGAAGGTGCCGGCCGGGGTGATGAAGCTTGAGATTCTTGAGATTTCCATATAATCGGCTTTAATACCTACTCATCATGAAATGCAGAAAATCTTTCGTCGCTGCCGCGGTTGCGGGGGCGGGGACGGTGCTGCTGCTGTGCGGCGGCTGCGGCGGCGCGGTGCAGGGTGATGTGACGGTGATCGACGGGGGCGACAGGTCGCGGGATTCGGCCACGGGGGACGGGACGAATCTCGATAGTTTCGAGGCGCTCCAGACCCCCGATGGGACGGGCAATGCCCGTCACTCGGGATGACAGGGGGCGGAAGCGGAGGGGGATGCGCGACGCAACTGCGGAGTGAAACGTAGCGTAAGGCGAACGCATTCGCCGGAGCCACTACTCAGTGAAGCCGATCGAGATGAAGGTCAGTACCGACGGGAGGGCCGTCTGCCAATACTCCCAATTGTGGGCGCCGTTGCGGACACGGTATTGCAGCGGGATCTGCTTCTGGCGCATCGCACGGAAAAAGTCGGCGTTCGCCTGCCACAGGAAGTCGTCGTCGCCGCAGTCGACCCACCAACGGACGCTGCGAAGAGTCTCGATCTGCTCGGGCGTCGCGTTCTCGACGAATCCTACGGGGTTGTCGGCGGGGTTGTCGCGGCTCTCCCCGGGAAGCGCACGGCCCATGCCGGCCAACGCGCCGCTCAGAGGACAGGCGCTCGAAAAGATCTCGGGATGACGCTGGGCGTAGGCCGCCGATCCGCCGCCTCCCATCGACAGGCCCGCTACCGCGCGATGCTTGCGGTCGCCCACGATGCGATAGGTGCGCTCGATGTGGGGGATGAACTCCTCGAACATGAAATCCTCGTAGGGCCAGTCGGGTTGGTTGAAGTAGCCCATGTTCTTGCCCATGTTGTTGGGGCCCTCGCCGCGCGCGTCGGGCATTACGATGATCATCGGCAGCGACAGGCCCGCCTCGGTGTGCTCGTCGGTGATGAGTTGAACCAGGCCCTTGTCGCGCCAGGCGGTGTGGTCGTCGCTCGCGCCGTGGAGCAGGTAGAGTACCGGCCACTTCTTGTCGGGATTGGTGTCGTAGCCCGCCGGAAGATAGACCAGATAGGGTTTTTCGACTCCGAGAAGGGTGCTCGTCATGGTGGCCTCCTCGACGCGGCTGCGGTCGGGGCGGGGTTGCTGCCGTTGGGCCGTGGCGGTCGTGGTTACAAGGTTAAATTGTATGTCTTGACGGTGCCGCGGTGGTTGAATTTTACTGCGGCGGCGGATTGTGCGGCGTTCTGTTGTGCGGCGGCGGGGATTATCTCTATGCCGACCTCAGGGTCGTTCGACGAGGCTGTCACCACGGGTGTTGCGTCGGGGGCGAGTCCCACCGGAACGGCGTAGTGATCGTAGCCGGTGAGGCCGTTGGCGCTTGTGGAACGGATCGGGATGGAGGGCAGGGGCACCGAAACGCCGTTCACGCGGATAGTCACAGAGGGCGGAACGGGGCGCTCGATGGGTTTGTGGCGCGCGCTGAAGCCCAGGCCCGCAAGGTCGAACAGCGGCGCGCGGCTGCGGTGCTCGACCACAAGATAGAGGGCGTGTTTGCCGCTCAGGCCATCGACCGCTTCGGAAACGTCGAGCGAGAAGCGCTGCGGGCCGCCTACCACGGGCATCGTTTCGCGCTCGGGGCCGAGGCCCGCGGGGACCACTATCTCGCCGATCTTGCGGCCGCTCCAGGTGGCGTTGTTCCACGGGGCGTCGAGCCAGACGGCGATCGTGACCTCGGACGCGGTACGCGGGGTGAGCCACAGGTTGAGCGTGGTTTCGTTGCCCGGGCGGGTGCCCTCGAAGGCGGGGATGCCGTCCACGGATTGGTCAAGGCCGCCGAAACCGAAGTATTTGTAGCCGATGATGTGGCCGCCCGCTACACCCGCGATCGGCATGTCGTCGGCCCAGATGTCCCACGAGTCGGTCTGCGTGGTGGGCGCCGAGAGGAAACTTGCGTAGCCCGCCGAGTAGTATTTATAGGGATCGAGGCCGTAGATCGCGAAGCCTTCACTCGTGACTTCGGCGCCCGTGTACTCCGTCGCCCCGTCGGAGGTTTTTGCGCTCCACTGTTTGTTCGGGGCGTAGGGGTCGTAGGCGCGGATGGTGACTTTGCCTCCCTCGGCCACCGGAGCTTCGTCGTACTCGATCGTGATGGGAGCCACCATTGCCTGGCGCGCGTGGCCGAAGCCTCTCGGAGCGCGGTGGTAGAAGACCCACCACCGGTTGCCCACCCGGGCGATGCTGCCGTGGGTGTTGTTGGCAAGATTGCTTGCGCGCAGAGTCGTGCCGTCCTCGCTCGGAACGGGGCCGCGCGCGTCAACCAACACTCCTCCGGAACGCCACGGGCCGAGAGGGGTGTCGCCGAATGCGTAACGGAGCGTCGCGTTGGAGGAGCCCATGCCGTAGTCGGGGCCGCTGTGGCCGCTGTATATCAGCAGATATTTGTTGCCCACCTTTCTTATCGACGAGGCCTCGAAGAAGTTGTAATCATTGGGGTCTTCGTCGGGAAAGAGATTCGGGTACTCGGTGCCCTCGGGGTCGCAGATCACTCCGTAGCGGTCGCTCGACGGCATGAACCAGGGGATGATGTCGGTGCCCGGGCGGGCGCTGTACATCGTTGCAGGATCGAGCTCGGCCGCCTGAGACTGCTTGAAGCCCCAATAGCCCCAGGCGCGGAAACCGGCGGGGGTGTCGGGCGCGGGCTCGGCGTAGACACCCGGGTCGAAACCGAAAATGCTGCCCGGAAGCGAACTGCCGTCGGGAGCCAGATTGACCGGAGTGTAAGGGCCGTCGGGTCTCGATGCTCTCGCCACCATCGGTTCGCGCTGCCAGCCGCGGCTGTTGGGATAGAGCCAGTACTCTTTCGCGCCGTCGGGACGGACGATCTCTACCAGGTCGGGGGCGTACATGATGTCCCACAGACCCTCTTTTTCGAGCGTGAAGATCGCCCCCTCGTCGCGCCAATCACTCAGATCCTCGACCGGGGCTGACCACATGCGGGTGTCGGCACCGCAGTAGAAATCGTAGAGCGTGTCGTGGGAGCCCACCACGTAAAGACGGTATTTGCCCGGATTGTCGGGGTCTTCGAAAACCCTCGGTTCGCCGTCGGGAAGGTGCTCCCACAACGGAAGATAGGGGTTCTGGGCGGTGGCCCGGGTGGCGGCGGCGAGTGTCGCCACGGCCGCGGCAAGGAGGAGAAAGATGCGTTTCATTGTCGGTTAGTCAGGTTATTTTAAGGGATCAGATTTAGATTTCGTCGAGGTAGGTGAACTCGTACTCTATTTGCAGAGGGAGGCCACCCGGGGAGGGAGGCAGGTCGATGACGGCTTTCTTGACGTAGCCGTATTCGTCGAGGGTGTAGGAGATCCCGAACTCGCTGACGAAGTTGCCGTTGATCGAGTATGACCCACCCGAGATCATGCAGGCGCTGCGCGTGCCGTAGAGACCGGCGGCTCCGGCGTAGGTCAGAATCAACTCGTTGAGCGTCGAAAGACCGCCGAACGAGCCGTGGAGGATCCAATTCAGGTCGAGATTGCAGTTCGGGTTGTTGGGAATGTCCGAATAGTACATCCGGTGGGACTGTTGATCCTCCGGTTGCGCTTTGTATTTCCACGGGCCGTCGATGTCGTCTTTGTAGAAATAACCCTCGGGGCCTCCCTCGATCTCGGTGAGGTTGCCATCGCTCCAGGTGGCGCGGAAACTCTTGGGCGGCAGGGGCTTGTCCATCTCGATGCCGCGGTAGAGGGTGCTCAACAGGCCGCCTTCGTAGGTTATGGCGTAGGGCTGGTCGTCGGGGAGACTCCAGAGAAGATAGTTGTTCACGTTGGCGATCGAAGTGATGCGGCCCTCGCCGTCGCGCTGGAAACTCCACTGCAAGAGTTCACCGTCGTCGGTCATCGGGAGGCCGTCGGTCATTGTGCCGGCGGTGTAGTCGATGCGGAACCAGTTGTTCTCGTTGACGTCGGCTTTCACCTCCGTCAGGCGGCCCCCGGCGTCGTAGATACATTCGTAGGTGTCGCCGCTTGTTACCACGGATCTATGGAGTGTGTAGTGGAAACTCGCAACGGTGCGGGGGCCGACACCGTCCCACTTCGGGCGGGCGCGCTGGGTGAGGTAGGCGTCGATCCAGGTGTACTCGTCGCCGTCGTCCGCGATGATGCGGATGTGGGCACGGCGATCGCCGGCCGGAGAGTTGGGCCTCAGCGTCATCGTCAGTGTGTGGATGCCCGGGCCGCCCGCCTCGGCGCTCAGGGTGAGCCAGTCGGGGGTGGCGGCATAGCGGTTGTCTTCGGACAGCTCGACCGTCCATGCGATCAGGGACTTGAAGGTCAGCTTCGCCTCGGAGGTGTCGTGGTCGACGGTCTGGTCGAGCTGGCTCTTGTCGGGGATGGTGAGGGTCTCTTCAAGGAGGCCCGCAAGGTCGCAGGAGGCGAGGGTTGTCGCCAGCAGTGCGAGGATCGTGAGCTTTTTCATAATCGGCATGGTCTTGGAAAAAACGTTCAACTGCAAAGATATAAAAAACCGCCCGGATTTCCGAGCGGTTTTTGATAGATAATCGTTCCGATTTTAATATTGCTGGGCGGCCATGCGGAGGTAGCTGTCGTAGCGCCACTTGGCGTTGGCCTGGGCCGCGGCGAAAAGCTCCTCGGCCTCGGCGGGGTAAGCCTTTGCCAGCGCGGAGTAGCGAACCTCCTTGTCGAGGAACGGACGGAACTTTGTCCAGTCGGGCTCCTTGCTGTCCATCTGGAAGGGGTTCTGGCCCTGATCCGCCAGACGCGGGTCGTAGCGCCACAGGTGCCAATAGCCACTTTCTACTGCTTGTTTTCCGACGGTCGGGGTGCGAGTCATGCCCCCCTTGATGCCGTGGTTGATGCAGGGCGAGTAGGCGATGATGATCGAGGGGCCCGGGTAGCTTTCGGCCTCCTTGAGCACCTTGAGGAACTGGTTCTGGTTGGCGCCGATGCTTACCTGGGCCACGTAGACGTAGCCGTAAGTCATGGCGATGGCGCCGAGGTCTTTCTTGCGCACGCGCTTGCCGCTGGAGGCGAACTTGGCGATCGCGCCCACGGGGGTCGCTTTCGAACTCTGGCCTCCCGTGTTGGAGTAGACTTCGGTGTCGAGAACCAGAATGTTGACATCCAGACCGCTGGCGATCACGTGGTCGAGGCCGCCGAAGCCGATGTCGTAAGCCCAACCGTCGCCGCCGATGATCCACTGGCTCTTGCGGGCCATGAATTTCTTGAGCGCCAGAAGCTCTTTGCAGGTGTCGCAGCCGCACTTTTCCAGCATCGGGACGAGGCGGTCGGTGATCTCGCGGCTGGCGAGACGATCGTCGCGCTTGTCGATCCACTCCTGCATCACGCCCTTCAGCTCGGCGGTGCAGCACGAGCAGTTAGCTATGGCGTGGCGCATCTTTTCTTCGATCTTGTCGCGCAGTTTTTCGGTCGCAACCTGCATGCCCAGACCGAACTCGGCGTTGTCCTCGAACAGTGAGTTGCCCCATGCCGGGCCGCGGCCCTTGGCGTTGACGCAATATGGCGTCGAGGGTGCGCTGCCCGAGTAGATCGAGGAGCAACCGGTGGCGTTGGCGATGATCATGCTTTCGCCGAAGAGCTGGGTCACGGCCTTTACGTAAGGGGTCTCGCCGCAGCCCGCGCAGGCGCCGCTGAACTCGAACAGAGGCTGGGCGAACTGGCTGTTCTTCACGTTTTTAGTTACGTCGACAACGTCTTTGTAGCCTACCGTGTGGTGCATGTATTCCCAGCGTGCTTCTTCGGCCTTCTGGGTTGCGAGGGGTTTCATTTCGAGGGCCTTGGTCTTGGCCGGGCAGACGTCCATGCAGTTGCCGCAGCCGGTGCAATCCAACGGAGAGACCTGGATGCGGAACTTGTAATCTTTCGTTTCGGCGAGGCCGGTCTTGAATTCGGTGCCGGCCGGGGCTTTCGCGGCCTCGGCTTCGGTCGCCAGGAACGGGCGGATCGCCGCGTGGGGGCAGACGTAGGAGCACTGGTTGCACTGGATGCAGTTGTCGGCCACCCAGCAGGGGACGTCGACCGCTATGCCGCGCTTTTCGTACGCCGCGGTGCCGTTGTCCCACGTGCCGTCCTCGCGACCGAGGAATGCGCTCACGGGGAGGTCGTCGCCGCGGAGGTTGTTCACCGGTTCCACCACGTTCTTTACGAAGGCGGGAATTGCGGCGGCGGGTTTGTTGCCGCAACAGCAACTGTTCTGCGTAGCAACAACTGCCCGCGCCGGCTCGGCGCCCCAATCGGCGGGGATGGTGACCTTTTCGAAGGCCGAGCCTCCCGCGTCGACCGCGGCGTTGTTCATCGACACGATCTGGTCGCCCTTCATGCCGTACGACTTTTTGATCGCTTTCTTCATCTCGGTCACCGCCGTCTCGTAGGGGATCACGCCTGAGATCTTGAAGAAGGCGCTCTGCATGATCGTGTTCGTGCGATTACCCAGGCCCAACTCGGCGGCGATCTTGGTGGCGTTGATGATGTAGAAGTTGATGTCGTTCTTCGCAAGGAACGCCTTCATTTCGGCGGGCAACTCGTCGGCGATCGTGGCGGGGGTCGCGAGGGTGTTCAACAGGAACGAACCGCCTTTTTTGAGACCCTTCAGCACGTCGTACTTGTGGATGTAGCTCGGGACGTGGCACGCAACGAAGTCGGGAGTGGTCACCAAATAGGGCGAGCGGATCGGTTCGTCGCCGAAACGCAGGTGCGACGCCGTGTAGCCGCCCGACTTCTTGCTGTCGTAGGCGAAGTAGGCCTGGCAATATTTGTCGGTCTCCTCGCCGATGATCTTGATCGAATTCTTGTTCGCACCCACGGTGCCGTCGGCGCCGAGGCCGAAGAAGACTCCCTCGAAGGTGCCCTTGCGTTCGAGCTCGATGGGGGCGCCCACTTCCAACGAAAGGTGGGTCACGTCGTCCACGATGCCGACCGTGAAGCCGTCGCGCGGTTTCGACGCGGCGAGATTGTCGTACACCGCCACCATGTGGGCCGGAGTGGTATCCTTGCTGGCCAGACCGTAACGGCCGCCGATGATGACGGGCGCGCCGGGCTTGCCGCGGAACATGTCCTGAACGTCGAGCAACAGCGGCTCGGCACTCGCGCCGAACTCCCGCGTGCGGTCGAGAACGCAGACTCTTTTGACCGTTTTGGGCAGCGCTTCGAAGAAATATTTCGCCGAGAAGGGACGGTAGAGGTGGACGCAGATGACACCCACCTTGCGGCCCTTGCCCGTCAGGTAATCGACCGTCTCTTTGAGCGTGTCGTTGATCGAACCCATCGCCACGATGATGTCCGTTGCGTCGGCGGCCCCGTAATAGGTGAAGGGTTTATATTCGCGACCGGTGATCTTGCTGATCTCGGTCATGTATTTTGCAACGATGTCGGGCACGGCGTCCCAGAATTTGTTGCCCGCCTCCTTGCTCTGGAAGTAGATGTCGGAGTTCTGGGCGGTACCGCGGCTGACGGGGCTTTCGGGGTTGAGGGCGCGGTCGCGGAAAGCCGCCAGAGACTTTTGATCTATCAAACCCGCGAGATCTTCGTTGCCCAAAGCCTCGATCTTCTGGATCTCGTGCGAGGTGCGGAAACCGTCGAAGAAGTGGAGGAACGGAACGCGGCTTTCGAGCGAGGCCAAATGGGCGACGCCGGCCAGATCCATGACCTCCTGAACGCTCGACGTGGCCAACATCGCGAAACCGGTCTGGCGGGTGGCCAGAACGTCCTGATGGTCGCCGAAGATAGACAGCGACGAGGCCGCCAGTGCGCGCGCCGAAACGTGGAACACGCCGGGAAGAAGCTCGCCCGCGATCTTGTACATGTTGGGGATCATCAAGAGCAGGCCCTGAGAGGCGGTGAAGGTGCTGGTCAGAGCGCCCGTCTGCAACGAACCGTGAACCGCGCCCGCGGCACCCGCCTCGCTCTGCATCTCGACCACCTTGACCGTCTCGCCGAAGATGTTCCTGCGGCCCGCGGCAGACCACTCGTCGACATATTCGGCCATCGTCGAAGAGGGGGTGATGGGATAGATCGCCGCCACTTCGCTGAACATGTATGCAATGTGGGCCGCGGCGTAATTACCGTCGCAGGTGACAAATTTTTTCTCTTTTCTCATTGTATATTAATATTTTATATGATTTGGCAAAATTGTAAGCCACGAAGATACGCCCGCAAAATTAATAATTTATAGTGGAAAACCCGACGGATTCACTATTTTTGCATAATTTTAATAATATGATAACATACGAGCGGCATACTTTGAAAAACGGGCTGCGCGTGGTGGTGCACCGCGCCGAGGGGGGCGAAATGGCGGCCGTCAATATGCTCTATTGCGTGGGGGCGCGGAACGAAAATCCGGCCCGAACGGGGTTTGCGCATCTGTTCGAACATCTGATGTTTCGGGGGACGCGCGCCGTGCCCGATTTCGATGCGCCGCTGCATAAGGCCTGTGCCGAGAACAATGCTTTTACCAATAACGACTATACCGATTATTATATAACGCTGCCGCGGGAGAATGTGGCAACCGCGATGTGGCTGGAAAGCGACCGGATGACCGGACTGGCGCTGTCGCGCGAAAAACTGGAGGCCGAAAAACGGGTCGTGGTCGAGGAGTTCAATCAGCGTTACATCAATCAGCCCTACGGGGATATGTGGATGCTGATGAGGAAGATGGCCTACAAGGTGCATCCATATCGCTGGCAGACTATCGGAGCCGAGCCGGAGCATATTCTCGGGGCCTCTCTCGATGAGGTGCTCTCGTTCTATGAGCGGTATTACAATCCGGCGGGTGCGGTGCTTTCGGTGGCGGCGGATCTGGATGTCGATCGGGTTTTCAGGTTGGCCGAGGAGTGGTTCGGGGATGTGCCCGCGGGGGTGAAGCCGGTCGACGAGATTCCGGTGGAACCGTTGCCCGATGCGGCGCGGCGGTTGGAGGTCGACAGGGATGTGCCTGCCACGGCGGTGACGATAGCCTTTCCGATGGGAGGACGGACGACGGACAACTACTACGCCTGCGATATATTGTCGGATGTGCTGGCGGGCGGGTCGTCGGCACGGATGTATCGGAGTCTGGTGCGCGAACGGCGGCTGTTTTCGAGTGTCAATGCCTACATCACGGGCGATCTCGATCCCGGGCTGTTCGTGGTGACGGGGCATCTGCTGCCCGAGACTTCCGTCGAGGCGGGAGAAGAGGCGCTGTGGGATGAGTTGCGGCGGCTGTGCGACGAACCGGTCGGAGAGTATGAGCTCGAAAAGGTGAAGAACAAGTTCGAGGCCGAGACCATATTCGGAGAGCTGAATGTGATGAACAAGGCGATGAACCTCGGGTTCTATGAGATGCTCGGGGATCTGCCACTGGTCAACCGCGAGGTGGAGATATATCGCGGGTTCTCGGCGGAAAGGTTGCGGGAGGAGGCGCGGGCGACTTTTTTGCCGGAACGATCCTCGACGCTGGTTTACCGGAAAAGTGCGGCGGCGGCGGGCGGAAAAGAAAGTTAAGAATTGTTAGTTGTTAATTGTCAATTGTTAGAGCATGTTGATGATTAACAAATAACAAATAACAATTAATAATTAACAATTGAAAAAAACCATAATGGGGATCGACCCGGGTACTACGCGGACGGGGTACGGCGTGCTGGAGGTGGGGGGCGACGGCAGGTTGTATGCCGTGGCGCTGGGTGATATCGACCTGCGGAAGGTGCGCGATCCCTATCATAAACTTCGCGTGATATTCGAGCGCGTGGGCTCGCTCATAGACGGGTACCGGCCCGACGAGGTGGCGCTGGAGTCGCCCTTTTTCGGTGAGAATGTGCAGAGTGTGTTGAAACTCGGGCGGGCACAGGGGGTGGCGATGGCCGCGGCACTCTCGCGCGGGATCGACGTGTGGGAGTATGCCCCGATGAGGGTCAAACAGGCGATCACGGGGCGCGGTGGGGCGGCAAAGGAACAGGTGGCTGCGATGCTCGGAGGGATGCTCGGCATAGAGTACGATCCGCGGCGGCTGGATGCTACGGACGGAATGGCGGTGGCGCTGTGTCACCATTTCGTTACCTCGTCGCCCATCCCGCGGGTCGCGCCGACGGTGAAAAAATCGGGCAAAAAAAGTTCGTGGGAAGATTTTTTGCGCCAAAATCCCGAACGTTTGAAAAAATGAGTTATATTTGCACCCGCGTTCGGCCGATAGTGTTGAACCTGTTTTCGTCAAAGTGGTGATTATGCAACGCCGTCGAGGGAATTTCAAGGGAGCGCACTGAACGTGCGTGACCGCAGAAATTTTCGAAGACAAGGAAGCAGAATCGCCGCTGTCACGAAAACCCGGTGGAGAACGAAAACATATTGGCACCATAGCTTAATTGAATAGAGCATCTGACTACGGATCAGAAGGTTCCAGGTTTGAGTCCTGGTGGTGTCACGACAGGGGCCGGTTTTAAAAACACCGGCCTTTTTTGACAACCGAAACTAACCATTTTATGATGCAGACAACCTCTCCTGTGCGCGTGGCGGCGATAGACGTGTTCCGCGCGATCACTATGCTGATGATGCTGTTCGTCAACGATATGGCGAGCCTCACGAATATCCCCCACTGGTTGGAACATGCCGGAAGGGGCGAAGATATGCTGGGGTTCTCGGACACGATCTTTCCGGCGTTCCTGTTCATCATGGGGATGTCGATACCTTTTGCCATCAGGGCGCGGCAACGCAAGGGCGACAAGCTGCCGCAGATATTGCTACACGTCGGCATGCGTACGCTTGCGCTGGTGGTGATGGGGCTCTACACGGTTAATTACGATGCGATGGACGGCGAGGCGATGATAATCGGACGGTCCTGGTTCGCGGTGATCATGACGGCGGCGTTCTTTCTGGTGTGGGCGGTGTATCCGCGCGGCGCGAGTCGGGGGCGGAAGGTGCTGTTCGCGGCTATGAGATGTGTGGGCGTCGGGGTGCTGGTCTTCCTGTTTTGTATCTATGTCGGACAGCGCGGGTCGGAGTTCGGAACGCGATGGTGGGGAATACTGGGGCTGATCGGGTGGACATATCTGGTGAGTGCGGTGGTTTGGCTCGTGGTGCGCGACAGGGTGTGGTGGAATCTTGTGGCGTGGTTGTTTTTCGTCGCGTGGTGTGTGCTGAACGCGGCGGGGGTCGTGGGCGATCCTTTGCCGGGCGGGGTGACGCATCATGCACTCGGGGTGAGCGGGCTGCTCGTCTCGTCGATCATGACACGTTGGGCCGAGCCTTCGAAGCCGTGGAAATTCTTCGGGCTGCTGGCCGCGGGGGCTGCCGTGACGGCGGTGGCCGGATGGGTGGCGCACGAGTATTGGATAGTCTCGAAACTTCAGGCCACGCCCACGTGGCTGCTGTGGTGTCTGGCTCTGTTCCTTGTGTGGTTCGGACTGATATACTGGCTCACCGAGACGCTCGGCAAGGCGGGGTGGTTACGTGTGATCGCTCCGGCGGGAACGGTGACGCTGACATGTTATGTTATTCCCTACGTCTGGTACGGCGTGCGGTCGCTGATCGGCGTTTCGCGGCCCGAGATCATGGAGTCGGGCGGATGGGGGCTTGCAGGGTCGATGATCTTTGCCTTCCTTGTCGTGTGGCTCGCCGGAGCCATGAATAAGTATTTGAAGGTGCGGTTGAAGATCTGAGGCGACAGGGCGGTTCACGAAAAAAACCTCGCATTATGCGGGGTTTTGTTTTTTTGCACTATCTCTAACTCCGCGTAGCTCGTTTTAGACAGGCGGCGACTCAGATAATTGCAAATAAATTTGCATTATCGTTCGGCTTGCACTATCTCTAACTCCGCGCAGCTCGTTTTAGACAGGCGGCGCCTCAGATAATTGCAAATAAATTTGCATTATCGTTCGGCTTGCACTATCTTTGCACCAATTGGAAAAATAATAAACAAAAAAACAGATGCCTCAAGTCTATGGAGATGAGAGGGTAAATGTTAAAGCAAAACCGGATTGGCTAAAGACTAAACTTCAATTTCAAGGCGGCACGGCGCGGGACGAAACGACCCACGCAAAGGGGGGCGCAGATGGCGGGAACCGAAACGGAGAAACCACGAGCGTGTACGCCCAGGTCGCACAAATCGTGAATCGACACGCGGTGCACACCATTTGTGAAAGTGGAAAGTGCCCCAATCGGGTCGAATGTTGGAGCAGAAGAACAGCTACCTTTATGGTGCTGGGCGATGTCTGCACGAGGGCGTGTAAATTTTGCGCCACGGTCACCGGTAAACCTTTACCTCCCGACGCCCGCGAGCCACTCAATGTGGCGCGCTCCATCGCGTTGATGGGTCTCAAACACTCGGTTATAACTTCGGTTACGCGCGACGACCTTCCTGACGGGGGGGCCGCGCATTGGGCTGCCGTGGTTTCTGCCGTGCGGACGGAGTGTCCGGAGATTACCGTTGAGGTGCTGGTGCCAGATTTCGGGGGGGCTTCCGAGCTTTTGGAGGTCGTGCTGGGCGCGCGGCCCGATATCGTGGGGCATAATATCGAAACTGTGGCGCGACTTACTCCCCGCGTACGTTCGCGGGCTCGCTATGAGGTGAGTCTGGGGGTGCTGCGGGAGGTGGCTTCGCGTGGGTTCATCGCCAAGAGCGGGATCATGGTCGGACTGGGTGAGACTTCGGATGAGGTGCTGGAGGCTTTCGACGATCTGAGGGCCGCGGGGGTGTCTATCGTGACGGTCGGGCAATATTTGCAGCCTACCCTCGCCCATCTGCCGGTGGCGGAGTATGTGAGGCCCGAGGTTTTTGAATTTTACAGGCGGGAGGCTCTTGCGCGCGGATTTTCGCATGTCGCCAGCGGGCCTCTCGTACGTTCTTCTTATATGGCGGAACAGGCCCTGGCGGGGGTCGAAGACCCTTTGTTGGCGGTCGGAGGCGTGGTCGAGACTGACGAGAGCACCGTCTCCGCCGGAGGTGAAACCCAAACTCGATGTGTGGCCGGATGAGGCCAGGGGTAGAGTTCGTCGATTGGGGCGTGGTCGAATATGGCGTCGCGCTCGAAAGGCAGCGGGCGATGTTCGAAGAGTTGATCGGCGCGCGAGCGAGCACGGGGGGCGGGACGGTTGTCGAAGTATCGGCCACGCACAAGACCCCCAGGGAACGGCCTTCGGCCGGGGTGGTGTGTTTTTGTGAGCATCCGCCGGTGTACACGATCGGGCGGAGCGGGCGGAACGAGAATCTGCTCGTCGGCGAGGATGTGTTGCGGGCCCGCGGTGCGACGCTGCATCGGGTGGAACGCGGAGGTGACATAACTTTCCACGGACCCGGGCAGATCGTCTGCTATCCGATCGTCGATCTGGAACGGATCGGGCTGGGGCTGCGGGAGTACATCGGGGCGCTGGAACAGAGTGTGATCGAGACGGTGGCGGAGTTTGGGATCCGGGCCGGGCGCGCGGAGGGGCGGACGGGAGTGTGGATTGAAGAGACGGGGGCCGGCCGGAAGATATGCGCCATCGGGGTGAAGGCTTCCAGGGGCGCGGTGATGCACGGGCTGGCGCTCAATGTGGCGACCGATCTCGGATGGTTCGGGTTGATCAATCCCTGCGGATTCGTCGGCGGAGAGGTTACCTCGATGGAGAGAGAGACGGGCGGGGGAATTGCGATGAGTGAGGTAAAACGGGCGTTGAGAGAGAAGATTAGTGAAACATTAAAAATAGTTATGAGTTATGAATTATGAGTTGTGAGTTGGTTTGATATATGAACACGAGCATCGTAGCGGAAAAAAGTCTGGCTTTCGCCATCAGGATCGTAAATCTGTACGCTCTTCTCAGGCACAAACGCAAAGAGTTCATTATGAGTAAACAATTGATGCGTTCGGGAACATCAATCGGAGCCAATGTCAGGGAAGCTCTTAATGGACAAAGTCGGGCGGATTTTATTCACAAGCTGTCGATAGCTCAAAAAGAATGTGACGAAGCAATGTATTGGCTGGAACTTTTGAAAGAGACAAAGTATTTGAAAGATGTAGAATACGTCTCTATCAATAACGATGCCAATGAACTTCTTAAAATCATTCGCAGCATCATTCTGACAACAAAAGAAACTCGTGATCCTCAACTCATAACTAATAACTCATAATTCATAACTCGTGAGTTGTGACCTGGTTTGATAATTATGAATATAAATATAAAATATTATGCCGATAGAAAAACAATGGGTTATCCTTCCACAGGGTGATCCGGCGAAGGTGGAGATGCTCTCCACCGCGCTCGGTCTCTCCCCCGTGCTGGCCAACCTGCTTGTGCAGCGCGGCATCGAGTCTCCGGATGAGGCGGCGGGGTTCTTTAACCCCTCGCTCGACGATCTGCACGACCCGTTCCTGATGAAGGATATGGACAGGGCCGTAGACCGCATCACGCGGGCGGTCCAAGAGGGCGAAACGGTCATGATCTGGGGTGACTACGATGTGGACGGAACAAGCGCGGTGGCGCTGCTGTACAGCTTTTTGCGCCGGTTGGGGCACGAAAATCTGATGTTCTACATTCCCGACCGATACACCGAAGGGTACGGTGTGTCGATACGCGGGATCGACTACGCCAAGGCGCACGGGGTGTCGCTCATCATCACGCTCGACTGCGGAATCAAGGCGGTCGAGAAGGTCGATTACGCCTCGTCGCTGGGGATCGACTTTATCATCACCGACCACCATCTGGCCGGGGCAGAGCTGCCCGCCGCCGTCGCTGTGCTGGATCCCAAGCGGCCCGACTGCGGGTATCCGTTCGACGAGCTGAGCGGGTGCGGCGTGGGGTTCAAGATCGCGCAGGCATACTGCATCAGGCACGGGATCGAATTCTCGGAGATAGAGAGGCTGCTCGATCTGGTGGTCATCTCGATCGCTTCGGACATCGTGCCGGTGACGGGTGAGAACAGAATCCTGGCCTACTACGGGTTGGAGCGGTTGAACACAAAGCCCAACAAGGGGTTGGCCTCGATAATCAAGATCTGCGGACTCGACAAACATCGCATCTCGATAGACGATGTGGTGTTCAAGATCGGGCCCCGTATAAACGCGGCGGGCAGGATGCGCATGAGCGAAGGGGATGAGTTCTCGGGCGGACACTCGGCCGTCAACCTGATGATAGAACGCGACGAAGGTGCCGCGGGACTGTTCGGTGCGCAGATAGACGAGGCCAACAGCGACCGCAAAACCATAGACCGCACTGTCACCCAGGAGGCGCACGATCTGATCGAAAGCAATCCAGCACTCAAGCGGATGAAGTGCACGGTGATATACAACCCCAAGTGGATGAAGGGAATCGTGGGGATCGTGGCATCGAGGCTGATCGAGACCTATTACAGGCCGACGGTGGTGCTGACCCTTTCGAACGGGTTTGCAACGGGGTCGGCGCGCTCGGTGCCGGGGTTCGACCTGTACGGAGCCGTGGAGTCGTGCGCCGATATTCTGGAGAACTTCGGCGGACACATGTATGCCGCGGGGCTGACCATGAAACCCGAAAATGTCGAGGAATTCACGCGGCGGTTCAACGCATACGTCGAGGAGAACATATCGGAGGCGCTGCTGAAACCCACCGTCGAGATTGATTCCCAGTTGCTGTTTTCGGATATCACGCCCGACTTCAGACGCGATCTGCTGAGGTTCCAACCCTTCGGGCCGGGGAATACCGCGCCGGTGTTCGTCACCTACGGCGCCTCCAACCGCGGAGATGCAAAGCTCGTCGGGGCCGAACATGAACACCTCAAAATGGATCTGGTGCAACGCGAAAAACCAAACACCTCGATTCCCGCAATTGCCTTCCAGCAGCCCGGGCACTTCGAGTGGGTGCGCTCGGGACGGCAGGTCGATGTTTGCTACACCGTGGTGGAAAATCATTTTCGCGGGACCGTTACGCCGCAGTTGAGGGTGCGCGACATTAAGCCGGTGCTTTCCTGAGTGAAGAGTGAAGAGTGAAGAGTGAGGGGTGGGGAGTGATGAGGGATGAGTGAAGAGGGATGAGTGAGGGGTGAAGAGTGGGGAGTGGGGAGTGAGATTTTTTTGGATTTAGACGTTTTTTTTATTATCTTTGCACCGTGAGTAAGTGGTATTTAGGGGACGCGAGTCCCCTAAACTGTTAAATATTTCGGGCCGAATGATTGATATTCAGGACATTAGAGAGGCGGCGGAAGCGGCGCTCGGTGAGGTGGCAGGAAACGGGGCGGGAGAGTTGGCAGGGAAGGCGGCGCTCGGTGAGGCTGCGAGGAAGGCGGCGAGGAAGGCGGCGGAAGCGGCACCGGACGAGGCGGGGGATGGAAAGTTTCTCGTGGAGGTTACGGGCCGCGGCGACGAGTTCGAGGTTTTCATAGACTGCGACGGGGCCGGAGAAGATGGGAAGCCGCGAAGAATCACGGTGGAGGATTGCGTGAGGCTCACCAAGGCTATCGAGGCGCGATTCGACAGGGACGAGCCGGAGAACGATTTCTCGTTGACCGTCTCCTCGGCCGGAATCGGACAGCCGCTGCGTGTGCCCAGGCAATATCGCAAACTCGTCGGACGGCAGGTCGAAGTGGTGCTCGCCAGCGGAACGAAACTTGTGGCGACGTTGGAAGCGATCGAGCCGGACGGGCGCGGGCCGAAGACGAACGGGAGTGCGGCGAACGGGGCGGACGGGCGCGGGAGTGCGGCGAACGGGAGTGCGGCGAGCGGGGGCATGGAAAGCATCACCCTCTCCTACCCCGAGAAGCAACGGACGGAGGGACAGAAGAGGCCGCAGATCGTGACGGTGACGAAAACTTTCGCCATGAACGAGGTGAAAACGACTAAAGAATATATTGACTTTAAATAATTATACAGAATTATGAGTTATGAATTATGAGTTATGAGTTAAGCTACGCAAAATCGCTACGCAGAATTTTTTTTGTTGCGCGTCAGCCAACTCATAACTCATAACTAATAACTCATAACTAAATAACTAAATATAAATGGACACTCTCAATCTGATTAGCAACTTTGCCGAGTTCAAAGAGCTGAAGAATATCGACAAACCGACGATGATCGGCGTGCTGGAAGATGTCTTCCGCCACCTGCTGCAAAAAACCTATGAGGACGACTCGAATTTCGACATAATCATAAATGCCGACAAGGGCGACCTCGAAATATGGCGAAACCGTATCATCGTGCCCGACGGTGAGGTCGAGAATGAACAGCAGCAGATCTCGCTGAGCGACGCGCAGAAGATGGACCCCAGCTACGAGGTGGGAGAGGAGATCGCAGACGAGATTAAACTGTCGTCGTTCGGGCGGCGGAGCGTGCTGTCGCTGAGGCAGAACCTCGCGTCGAGAATCCTCGATCTGGAAAAGGCGTCGCTCTACGAAAAATACAAGGAGAAGGTGGGCGACATTATCACCGGCGAGGTGTATCAGGTTTGGAAAAAGGAGACGGTGGTTTTCGATGACGACGACAACGAACTCGTGATGCCGAAAAGCGAACAGATACCGGGCGACTTCTTCCGGAAGGGAGAGACTACCAGGGCGATAGTTGCCCGGGTGGAGATGATCAATAACTCGCCCAAGATCATTCTTTCGCGCACGGCAAATGAGTTTCTGGAGCGCCTTTTCGAGTTGGAAGTACCCGAGATTTTCGACGGGCTGATCACCATCAAGAAGATCGCGCGCATACCGGGCGAGAGGGCCAAAGTGGCTGTCGAATCTTACGACGATCGGATCGACCCCGTGGGCGCCTGCGTCGGAATGAAAGGATCGAGGATATACTCGATCGTCAAGGAACTGAGAAACGAGAATATCGACGTGGTGAACTACACCGCCAACACCCAGCTGTTCATACAGCGAGCGCTCAACCCCGCCAAGATATCAAACATTGTGCTCGACGAGGAGAAGAAGACCGCCGCGGTCTACCTCAAGCCTTCGGAGGTGTCGCTGGCTATCGGTAAGGGGGGGCTGAACATCAGGTTGGCAAGCATGCTGACGGGATACGACATCGACGTGTACCGCGAAGTCGAGGAGGAAGACGTGAAACTCGACGAATTCTCGGACGAGATCGACCAGTGGATCATCGACACGCTCAAGAGCGTCGGGTGCGACACCGCCAAACGGGTGCTCGAACATACCGTCGAGGATCTCGCAACTCGCACCGACCTCGAAGAAGAGACCATCAAAGAGGTGATGGATATTTTGAAATCTGAGTTTGAGTAATAAATTGATTTTGAAGTTGGCTAACGCGGAAAAAAGAAGTTATGAGTTATGAGTTATGAATTATGAGTTGGCTACGCGCAAAACCGTTCTGCGTAGCTTAACTCATAATTCATAACTCATAACTCATAACTAAAAAAGACTATGATTGAAAAAAAGATAAGGTTATTACAGGCGGCTCGGGAGTTCGGAGTGGGGCTGGCGACGATCACCGATCACCTCGCCAAAAAGGGGATCACGATCGAAAATTCGCCGAACACCCCCATCACACCCCAAGTCTATGAGGTGATCGAACGCGAATTCGGCGGAGGTCGGCCCACCGGCTCGTCGCAAATTATTCGCGAACGGCTGGGCGGACTGCGCGGCGATACGGTGTCGCTCCAGGACAGGGTGCCCTCCGCGCGCGCAGGAGAAGAGTTCAAAGAGGAGGTGGTGATCAAATCGACCACCGCGTCTCCGTCGGTCGGGTCGGTCGGCACGGGATCTGCCTCGGCCCAGACTGCCAAAGAACGGGTGGTGCCTGCCGAAGAACCCGCGCAGGTGGGGCCCAAAGTGTTGGGGAAGATGGATCTTCCGGGGAAAGGGAAAGGTGATTCGGGTTCTGCTTCTGCGGCGGGTTCGGCTTCGGGTTCGGCTTCGGCGGCTGAAGACAAAAAAACCGTCGAAGTGCAGGCCGCACCACAACCGAAAGTGGTTGTCGAGGCTGCGAAACCGGCGCCTGCTACGGGAGACAAAAAGGCCGTCGAAGTACAGGCCACGACTCAGACCCCTGAGGAACGGCCTGCGGCCGCGAAACCGGCGCCTGTGCATGAAGCTCCAAAACAGGCTCCCGAGGCTGTTGTCAAGCCGACGACGCCCACGGCTGCGGGGGACGGAAAGGCGGTCGAAGTACAGACCACACCCCAGACCCCCAAGAAAGGGCCTGCGGCCCCGGCCCCGCAGGTGCAGACCAAGACCTATGACGAACGGATGGCCGAAAGTACCAATGTGTTCAGGGCCGAGGACGAGGGTCGGCTCAACGGGCCGAAAGTACTGGGCAAGATCGACATGTCGACGCTGCCGACCGATCCGTCGAGAGGCGGCCGCAGAGAAAAACGCAAACGCATAACAAAAGATAAGATCGACGTCACCAAACCGCAACCGCAGGGTGGAACAGGCGCTCAGGGTGCCGGCAAAGGTGCGGGCGGAGGACAGTTCGGAAAAGGCGGCGGGCAGTTCGGAAAAAGCGGACAGTTCGGCGGAGGAGGCCCGAGAGGCGGCGCGGGCGGCCCGAAGAACGACGGCGGAAAGGGTAAAAAGAAGGGCGGGCCGAAACCCGTCGTCAGGCCCGAAGTGAACGACGAAGAGGTGCAAAAACAGGTCAAGGAGACCCTGGCACGTCTCACCGCCAAAGGTACGAAAGGCAAAGGCGCAAAATACCGCAAAGACAAACGCGACGAGGCCGCCACACGCGCCGCCGAAGCGATGGAACGCAGCGAACAGGATCGTTCGACGTTGCAGGTTACGGAGTTTGTGACGGTGAGCGAATTGGCCACCATGATGGAGGTGCCGGTGACGGATGTCATTATGGCCTGCATGAATCTGGGGCTGATGGTGTCGATAAACCAGCGACTCGACGCGGAGGCTCTGGTGATCGTCGCCGAGGAGTTCGGCTACAAGGTGGAGTTCGTGAGCGCGGAGATTCAGGAGTCTATCGAGGAGGTGGAAGAGGCCGACAGACCCGAAGATCTGTCGCCGCGTCCGCCCATCGTTACCGTGATGGGACACGTCGACCACGGGAAGACCTCGCTGTTGGACAACATTCGCAAAACCAACGTCATCGAAGGCGAAGCGGGCGGAATCACGCAGCATATCGGGGCGTACAGCGTCGAGTTGAACGGACAGAAGATCACATTCCTCGATACTCCGGGCCACGAGGCCTTTACCGCCATGAGGGCGCGCGGAGCCAAGATCACCGACGTGGCCATCATCATAGTGGCGGCGGACGACAGTGTGATGCCACAGACCGTGGAGGCGATAAACCATGCCGTGGCCGCGGGGGTGCCGATGGTGTTTGCCATCAACAAGATCGACAAGCCGGGCGCAGATCCCGAACGGATAAAAGAACAACTCGCGGGGATGAACTACCTGGTCGAAGACTGGGGCGGGAAGTATCAGTCGCAGGATGTGTCGGCAAAACAGGGGTTGAATCTCGACAAGCTGCTCGAAAAAGTTTTGCTGGAGGCCGAACTGCTCGATCTGAAGGCCAATCCGCATCGAAAAGCTTCGGGCGCCGTGATAGAATCGACGCTCGACAAGGGGCGCGGATATGTTTCGACCGTGCTGGTGGAGAACGGGACGCTGCGTATAGGCGATGTCGTGTTGGCCGGAACGAACACAGGGCGAGTCAAGGCGATGTACGACGAACACGGGCGGCGGGTGGAAGAAGCTCCCCCTTCGACACCGGTGCTCGTTCTCGGGCTCAACGGCGCTCCGCAGGCCGGAGATACTTTCAATGTGATGGACGACGACAAGAGTGCGCGGCAGATCGCCGGTAAACGCGAGCAGTTGCAACGCATGCAGGGTCTGCGGACGCAAAAGCATGTCACTTTGGACGAGATCGGGCGAAGGATTGCAATCGGGTCGTTCAAGGAGCTCAACATCATAGTCAAGGGCGACGTGGACGGGTCGATCGAGGCCATGACAGACTCGCTGGTGAAACTCTCGAAAGAGGAGGTGCAGGTGCTGGCAGCCGCCTCGAACGCGATCATCGTCGGGTTCCAGGTGCGTCCGTCGATGGCTGCGCGCAAACTTGCCGAAAAAGAGGAGATCGAAATCAGACTCTACTCCATTATATACGACGCGATCAACGATATCAAGGACGCCATCGAGGGGATGCTCGAACCGATCACCAAAGAGGAGATCGTGTGCTCGGTGGAAGTGCTCGAAACTTTCAAGATATCGAAGGTCGGGACGATCGCCGGATGTATCGTGCGCGAAGGCAAGATCGCGCGGTCGACGCCCATTCGGGTCATTCGCGACGGGATCGTGGTGTACACCGGGCGGCTCGGCTCCCTGAAACGGTTCAAGGACGACGCCAAAGAGGTGGGCACGGGACTCGAATGCGGACTCAATATCGACGGGTACAACGATATCCATGTCGGCGATATCGTCGAGGGGTATGAGACCGTCGAGGTGAAAAGATGATAAAAAAACCTCCCTGACGGGAGGTTTTTTTTGTTACTTTTTGTCGGCGGAACTCTTCTTGAGAAGATCGCGGATCTCGGTCAGCAGTGCCTGATCCGTGGTCGGCGGGGCGACGTACGGGCCGTGGCGCAGTGCGTTGATCGCCTTGACCAACAGGAAGACGCAGAACGCGAGGATAAAGAAGTCGAGGCAGGTCTGGATGAACGCCCCGTACTTCCACAACACCGGCTCGGCCCCCTGGGCAACCGCGGCAGGATTGAGCGTCACCGACAAGCGACCGAAGTCGGTCTTGCCCAGCAACATTCCCAGCGGAGGCATGATGATGTCGCCCACCACCGAACTGATGATCTTTTGGAACGCGCCGCCGATGATCACACCGACAGCCATGTCCATCACGTTGCCCTTGAGTGCGAACGCTTTGAATTCATCTAAAAACTTCATAATCAATATCGTTTATGTGTTAGTATAGTTCAAAGTTACAAAAAACATGTGACAAAGCGCTGTTTTGTAAAAAAGTTTGCTACTTTTGCATCTCTGATAAGCCGGAAAGATGGGTGAGTGGCTTAAACCAACAGTTTGCTAAACTGTCGTACGGGATTACTGTACCGGGGGTTCGAATCCCCCTCTTTCCGCAAACATGGGCTGATTTTTTAATCGGCTGTGGTGTCGAAAAACTAAAAACAGGAGCCAATTCGGGTTGGTCCCTGTTTTTTTTGTTCCCCGAGAATAGTCCTCTCGAAGTAGGGCCCAATGCATCGGCGCGGAAGGGCGGAAGGTGATCCCTGCGGGGCGATCAAGCCCTCGCAGGGAGAGATCGGGGGCGGCTGTTACAGGAGGGGGCCGCCGAGTCCGATCGTTTGTTGTTTTTTTACCGTCCGGCGGCGGGGAGGTTTTCAGACCCGCCACCTAACGGCTTACAGATTGCATTAAAGCAAATTATCAACCAGAACCTCTTTTTTAATCTTTTACACAGCGGACGGGGAGCATATAACTATTTAGAGAGGCGAGGGTGGATCTTGTTGCTGCACTGCTGCTGCTGAACTCCAAACTGGTCAGGGATGGTCGTGTATAATATGTGTCAAACATAAATGATAACCAATAGTTGCCGGTCGTAGTACTATCTGGCGCATCCCCGGGGAAATTTATTTTTCCGGCCGCAGGTAGTTGGGCGCCACCCGCCGCAGGTGAATTGAAAGTACCGACGGCGGGAGTGCCTGCCGCATAGGAGTAGGCGGGAGGATTGCCGATAAACGCATCATTGTCGTCCAAGGAGGGTGTACGCCAGCCCTTGTCGGCGGCGGCACGGCTGTTCAGAGCACTCTGCAACTGGGCGTCGCTGGTGAAGTTGCGAATAGCGGAGGACGACAAGCCAACCAACTGACAGGGATCGCCCAAACCCTTGTGGATGTTGGCCAGGGTGTTGTATTCCGCCTGGAAAACATATAGTGGGTCGCCAGGACTTTTCCAAGGGGGGGATGTGGGGATCCTGTTAGTACTTCCACTACTGCTAATACTAATGCCTGACGCCGGATTGAACCTGACCCTGTTATTTGACCCCGCCGGAGTGTCGTCGATTATCGTGCCGAAGGAGGGGTTGAGACCAATCACGCCGCCGTACTTGAAGTAGGCTATGTTGGACAGGGTGACAGGGCCGCCGGCACCGCTCCACTTGCCGATCCTGAGCGCATCGCCGTCGAGATAGAGTATGTCGCCCTGGTTGGTCGATGCCAGAGGGGTCGCGTGAACTTGGATAATGTCTCGTACGTAGCTCATGGGGGGATATGCGGAATCGGTACCGGAGAGTGTCAGGGTGGCATGGTAGTCTCTGTCGGAATTGTTGGGGCCAACCGGGCCGTAGGTGCCGCTGAAGTATTCTTCAACACCTAATACCTGCGGTGTTCCGGAAGTGGGACCGGTATAAGTGAATTTGTCGGCGTCGGGGCCTGTAATCTCTATCTTCCAGGGGATAGTGGCGCTAATGGAAAGGGAACTTGACGTTCTCTTAGCAACATCAGCACCGTCCGCATTCCAAATCGGATTATTGAACGAAAGATATCCCGTCGCCATGGCCGTATTTTGGGTTACGGTAAACGATTGCGATATACCTTGGTTGGGCGGCAACCCTCTGACGGTGACGGTGCCCGTGTAGGTGTCGGTGAAACTGACTCCATTGCTACCCACAGTGATTCCCGCATCGCCGGTCCTGGTGACAGTGAAGTTGGTGGTGTTGTCGAGCACGACTTCCCAATCTATATTGGCCACTACGACTTTCGACAGGAGTCTCGGATACATGATAGTTTCCGTTGCTCTGTATTCGTTAATCACAATGGCCGGCCCTGCATTGGTGCCCTGTTGGATGGCGCTGATGTACTTTGTTATTCCAAGTGCATTATTATCGTCACCTGATACTTGGACATTGATCTGATCTCCTACTATGGCCGTGCCGTTGTTTACTCTCGTTGGCCAAACATAGACCCTGGTGGTGGTTATGGAGCCATCGGTGGCACCGCCATAGCCGTAATTTGTACCCGCACCCTCGTTGGTTTCAGACACTTTGAACGGACCCAAAGGCCAACCTAAGTCTCTTGCCCGCCAACGGGTATTGGATCTGACCTCGATGTACTGCGCGTTCGCACCGGAGCCCGAGGCGGTTCGCGCGAAAGAGAGAACGCCCGAAGTGGGAGCAAGAACCTCTATGAAGGGCACCAGCCTCGCGTGGAAAAGGTTGATGGTCTTCGATCCGGCAACACCGGCGGCAGTGACGGTGACGGTTGCCTGATAGTCGGTCAGGTAAGGAGCGGAAGTGTTTCTGCTGGATGGGTAAACCGTGACGGTGGTTGTACCCGTGCCCGTAAGTACTCCGGAGCTGGTGTTGTTGATCACGCTGTTGTTGTCGCGGCTGATTCTGAAGTACGACCAGTTGGTGCCCGCGAGTGTCGCCGTCCAGGTCATAGTCTCGTTGGTGGGTCTGATGACGAAAGTTTTACCCATCGGGTAACCGTATTCCGGAGCCTCGAATGAGATAGTCGATCCGGCGTCCGGGGTGAGGGTGAAATATGCCCCCGATGCCTGATTGAGAGTGAATGTGAGCGCGCTTTGGCCCGTGCGCGTCATGCGAACCGTCGCCGAGCGGACCGAGGGATTCAGATTGTCGTCCTTGGGCCGGATCGTGAACGTGCCCCCCGAGCCATCCCCCGATGTCGTGCCCTCAAGAATGAAGCCGCCCGCCTCGCTCTGGTTCTCAAGCGCAACCGACCATGGAATGTTGGAGTTGACGACGAACGACCGGGTCTCCATCGTGCCCGTTGCCCAGGTCTGCGCGGTTGGTGCGGCGGACGAACCGTTGACTGTCCAGATCAATGCCGCCGCGCCCTGCGAGATTCCTACACTGCCCTTGGTGGCCGTGTAGGTGCCCGTACCGGAGAGTGTGATCGTTGCCGAGCGGGAAATGTCGCCACGCGGGTTGATCGTCGTCGGCCATGCCCATATCGTGGTGGTGGTCTTGACGCCAGCCGTACCGCCGGTGTGTGTGGTAACAGCCGTGCCCGACTGGGAACTGCCGACCGCCGCCCACGTGCCCGACGTGTCGAGCGACCATGTAACATTCGAGGAGACGGTGAAAGACTTGGCGTTCGCACCGTTGCCCGTGGCATTACCACCCCATGCCGCCACAGTAGCGGGCTCGGGTGTGATGTAGGGCACAAGAACCTTTTGGGTAAGTGCCGGAGTGTGCGAAACCTGAGGGGTGCCCGAGGTCGTCCGGATGGTGAGCGTGCCGGTCTTGGCGCCGGAAATGTTTGTGTTTGGACCCGACGGATAGACCGTGAAGCTGGCGGGCGAAGTGCCCGTGCCGGTGATGCGCGAAACACCACCCGACAGAAGGAACCCGGCCGGGGCGATCGCCTCCCACGGACAGTTCGAAGCGGTGATGCTCACCGTGCGGATCGCCGAGGTCGAATCTTCGGCTTCCCACTGTGTCGACAGCGAGGTGGTGTTGACCGTCAGAACCGGAGTGGCGGCACTCTGGATGACATTGAATGTGCTTGTCGCCGTACCGTTGAAAGCCGATGCGCGGCCACGGGCCCTGATCGAGATCGTGCGCGCCATCGAAACATCGGTGTTGTTGCTCTTGGGAACGATCGTGAATGTTCCACTCGTGCCGGCGGCGGCATTGGCCGAAGGGGTGATCGTGAATTGATCGGCATAGGTGCCATCCACCACCTCGACTTCCCAAGGGATGTTGGCAGTCACGGACAATGTCTGGGCGCTCCACGGACCGTCGGCCGCGAAAACCGCAGGTGCGGGCGTCGTTGTCCACGATATGGCAGGTGTGGGATTGCTCTGCGAAACGGAGATGGATTCGGACTCGCCGCTGCCGCTCACCGTCAGGGTCGCACTGCGGGTGACGTCGCCACGGCCGTTAACTGTCTTGGGCCACACCGAAACGGTGACCGGAACGCCCGGCTGTGAGGTGCCGCTCTTGGGTTCGTAGTCGAAATCCGTTCCGTTCGGTCCGTCGATCGACACCGACCACGGGACGTTGGCAGTCACGGTGAAGGTGCGTCTTGTGGAGGCCGTGTTGCCCTGATCGCCGTACGCGAAGGCGGTCGAGGGGGTGAGCGAACCCAACACGATGCTTGCCGAAGCGGCATTCTGCTTCACGTCGAGCGTGGTGGCCACATCGGTGAAGACGCCCGTGCCGCGGATATCTATTTTGCCCGGACGCTCGGAGGTCGTACCGTTCGTTGCCTTGGGGGCCACGCGGAAAGAGCCGCCGGTGGTACCCGCAGTGCCCGTCTTTTCCGTCATATTGAACCAACCGCTGTCGGTAGCCGCAAAGGAGGCATCCCACGGAATGTTGGCCGTCACGGTAATGGTCTCGGTCGTGATATCCAGCGCGCCCCACGACCGTATAGTAGAGGTGGTCGGATAGATGCTGAAACTCACACCGCTCTGGCTGAGACTGAACGGAACGTCGGTCAGGCCGACCGGAACGGCATTCACCGTAAACGATACGGAACGGGCGGTGGTCAGAGTCTTGTACGGATCTTTCGGGTGGACAGTGAAACTGACCGGTGAGCCTTCGCTTCCCGTACCCGAGGGATTTGCGGGAGTGAATACGAAGTCGGTGGAGTTGGATATGTCGGTAACGCTCCACGGGACGTTCGAGGATATGGTGAGAGTCTTGGCCGCCGCAATGCCCGATGCTCCAGGCAACCACGAGGTGTTGTCGTCGATCTCCACATCCCACTCGCTGTTCGCCGGATTCTGGGAGACCAGCAAATTTCCGCCCAGAGAAGTATGTGCTGCCTCGGTGCCCTTCACGGTGAGGGTTGCACGGCGGGTGATGTCGCCGCGCCCGTTGACTCTCGTGGGCCACACGGTGACGGTGACCGGAACGCCCGGATCGGCCGTCCCGCTTTTGGGAGAGTAGTCGAACACTCCGTCGCTGTCGGCTCCGGGCTCTATGGAGACCTCCCACGGAACGTTGGCCGTCACGGTGAAGGTGCGGATGGTGGTGTTGTTACTGTCCGTCGCGGAGAATGCCGCAAGTGTCGCCGTGGGTGTGGGTACGACGACGATGGAGGCCGGAGCCGCCTTGTGGGTCAGTGTGATCGTGCGCTCGGTCAGTGTGCCGCCGCTCGAACCCGCGACGGTAACCTCGACCGTGCGGTCGGAGATCGTGCCGTTGGTCTCGACAGGCTCGATCGAAAATGCTCCTCCCGGGCCGCCGGAATCGGTCGTCAGGCGGAATTTGTCACTCGCGTTGCCGCCCGTAATGGAGGCGGTCCAGGTGACGTTCGATGTGACGTTTATGTTCAGCGGTGTCGCCACGTCGGCGTTCCACGTCGCGGTCTGCACTCCGGGTATTTCGAGCCACGGATCGGCCGCCCCCTGTCGTACATCCATACGGGCATCGAGTATGCCCGGGCCGTCGACAACTATCGTCGCCTCCACAGGCTCGACCGTGCCGTTCGGGGCGAGAGGATAGACGGTGAAGCTGACGGTATTCTGGCCGCTGAAACTGGCGGTGGGTGTGCCGCCCGTTCTGACGAGAGTGAATTTACCGGCATCGTCTCCCTCCAGACGAACCGACCAACTGACGTTGGAGTATACGGTGACTTTTCGGGCTACATCGTCGCCATTCTCACCGGGCGACCAGTCGGCCAGCGCGGCGGGATAGATTCCCAGATCGCTCGGTGTGGGCGCTTCGACACAGCGCACGGCGTGGCCGCGGGTGTATTCGCCTGCCGAGAGTATTGCTCCGGCCTGGAAACCCAGGGAGTTGCCGCTCAAGGCATCCTGCGGTGTCGACGACCAGTACCATCCAAGGACTCCCGGATCGGTGCAAACGCCACTCGTGCTGCGATAGCCCGCCGCAGGCATCTGTATGCCCTCGCCCGCGGGAAAAGTCACCCAGCCCGGAGTCCCCGCCCCCCATGTGCCCACGGAGTAGATCGCGCCCGATACGAAAGAGCTGTTTTCACTCGCCGTGGGTGTACGCCAACCACTGTCGGGAGGCAACACACCGCCACTGAGAGCACTGCCGATCTCGGCGACGGTCAGACCTATCAGCTTGCACGGGTCGCCCTTGCCCACGAGCAGGTTGTCCACATTGTGGTAGCGGGGAGACGACACCGACGGCGAGGCTGCCGCACTCGACCACCAACCGCTGCCGCTGCCCTCTGTCGAGAGGTAATAGGGAATATCCGTGTATTCGTAAACCTGAGCGGTGGGGTTGAAATGGATCGAACCGGTCTCCACCGTCGTATCCCAGGTGCTGTTAATGTCGAAACCGACGACCGACCCGAACCTGAAGAATGCTATCTTGTGGCGATAGTCGGAGGCGGTGAAGTCGATGCCCCATTTGCCCACCTGCAATTTTCCATCCTCGTCGAACCAAAGGATGTTGGCAGACGGGATGCCCGAGAGCTGTGTGGCACGGCCGGCTTCTATCTCGGTGTCCGGAAATTCGGTGCAGTAGAGATGGAAGATCAACTCCCTGGGCGTGGCTCCCCTGTACTGCGGAACGGTGACACTGACCCGATGGCCGTTCGGATCGGGAGCAGTGGTGGCATCTATGTTCGCCTCTCCCGTAAAGGGCCACTCCCCGCCAGTGGTCAACAGACGGGGATCCGGGGTGATGGCCCCCTCGTTGTCGGTGTTCGAGTATATCCTCACGCCCCAGCCCGCAAGATTGGTGGTGGCTATGAAATCGACCTTGCCTCCCGTGTGCTCCACTTCACCCGCGGGAATGGGTATCGTATTGCTCTTGGGCTGCAACACCGGAGAGTGCTGAGTCACGATGAGCGTTCGTTCCCCGAGCGAGAGGTTCGTCCCGCCCTCGCTGCGGTTGGTGAAAGTGACGGCGGCATGACGGCGATAGTTGCTTCCCGCAAGGTCGTTCAGTGTGGTGATCGGATCAATATGCACATCGAGCGGGCCCGCCGTCGTCAGCCTTGCGCGGGTCTGTGCCGGAGTTTCGTCTTCGAGCGGATAGACCGGAGCCGTGAAACCGGTGTGGTCGTCTCGCATGGCCGATGACGCCAGAGCGCCGCCGCCGGTTTTGAGCGTCAGCCACTCCTGATCCGAAGAGGCTCCCCAGGAGATGTTGGATCTGACGGTGAGCGGCGACGAAGAACCGGCCCCTCCCGTTCCCGTGTAGCCCCACGATGCGTCGAAGCCCTCGTCGAAAGCCCACTCCTGGGGCCCGCGCGAAAAGCCGACTATTATGTAGGTCGAGATCGACCTGGACATCAGAGTGAATGTGGGTGTGAGAAGCGCCGTATGGTCGTCGGAGAAGGTGAACACCCACGGCGTGGTGGACACATCCACCTCCGTTGTGGGATCGCCCGACTCCAGGGAGCCTCCCGTGATCAGATCGGGCGCAAGAAGCGTCCCTCCGATGTTGGATATCAGATCGAACTTCACACGCTCCGTGCTCCACGGGAAGATGTAATCCATTCTCCTGTCGGCATCCTGATCACCCGTCGCGGGAGTCCAGGGCCACTCGTCGGGACCATTGCCACGGAACGCTCCGCCTCGCCACAGGAAACGGAACACGTCGTTGGCGTTGCGTACCATGATCGTACCCGATACCCCATCCATCCCGTAGTCGGGGATAGCTTCGGCTCCCCCCTCTCTGGGAGTCACCGAGAAGGTCGTCGTGAAACCCTCTTCCGGATCGTCGGCATCCACCTCGACCCCAAAACTCAGGTTGCGAGACGAAGAACTCACCAAAGAGAGGGGAATCACTCCGAGTCCCGACATCTGCCCGACCGCCAGATCGAGATGGTCGGCGGGCAGATTGGTCTGAACCGTGACCCAGCCCGCAACTTTTTGTGTCGTGGCGCCCGAACGGTCGATAACAAGATCGGACGAGGTGAGCGACAGATAGGGCGACTCCTGAGTGACGGTGTAGGCGATGGGGGTTTCGTCGCCCACCGCAATGTGGATCGTGGCCGTGCGGCTCGTCTCCTCGGGATGGGACGGGTCGTGCGCCAAAGGAGAGACCTCAAGCCTCATGTTGGCAGACCAGATGCCCATAGTTTGCGGAAGCTCGGAAACCAGACCTCCGATCCAGCCTCCGGAACCCGCGGCCGACTCCGGTTCCACCGTAATGGTAACGGGTTTGCTCGACACGATGTCCAAAGAGAGTGCTTCCTCGCCGACGGCTCCCTCGGGATAGAGATAGCTCGTCTGACCGTTAATCACGGAAATGTATGTCGACTGCCAGCCCTGATCGACCTTGAAGCCGATGTTGGAGACCCAGCCAACGTCTATAAACCACTCCTCAAGCCGGCTCGCCGCCTCCAGCGAAGACTGGGACACGTTCGACGAGAGAGTGCTGATCTCCAGCGTGTAGGCGTTCTCCCGATCCTCGATCAGTTTGTAGGAGTAGTAGTCGCTCTCCCAACTCGTCACCCGGCCCGCAACGAGGCGCTCCTCGCCACCGAGAGACATCGCAAAATCGGGAACGTTGGTAGAAATCTTCACCCGCGCCGTCTGCTGATCCAACGGCGTGAACATGACCTCCAGGTCGGAAATGCTGAACCACATGTCGCCCAGAACCCAGATATTACCCAACCCGATCTCGTTCCAGTCGATGATGTTGACCTCCATCTTCATGGCCGAAGCCTCGTACGCCTCCTCAACCGTCGGACGGCCGGGGCCCAACACCTTCGAGATGCTGAACTGATAGAGATGGTTACGCAGAACATCCATCATGCCGCCTCCGTCGGAGAAATCTATACGGTAGTACGTCGTGCCCTCGGGATCATCGTTGAAAATACCGCCCACCACCAGCGCCATGCGGGAGATGTGCTGCTCGCTCTCGGAAAGCCCGCTGCGGGTCATCAGCACGTCCGACTCGGGAACGTAGATACTGCGAGTGGTGTACTTGCCTCCCGTGATGTCGCCGTCCGAAAATTTGAAATAACTGTACTTTTCACTACCGGCGGGCGGAACGGGAGATGTTCCGCCCGGAATAGTGGGCGCCGTAACCTCTCCCGGACTCTCCCCGCTCGGAGCCTTGACGTTGCCCGGAGCGGGAATCACGCTGAACAGATTGCCCGGCTGCATGACATAGACCTCGGTCAGCACGAACGGGATCGGCGTCGTACCGTCCGGCTCCATGCCGTCCCAACGCCACGCATCGGTCAGCGGGTTATCTATCGTCGGTTTTGCCCCGACACCGACATCTATCCTCGCAACGGACCGCATCAACTCAACCTCCAACTCGTTGTTCGAAGGCATCACGACCACATCGGATTTCTCTCCCCACATCGGGATCGTGCCACCCTCTGCGTACAGCGGACCCGTAACTCCGATCGAAAGGGCGGCCAACACGTCGGGATAACCCGCACGGGCCAACAACAGGCCGTCGAGAATATCCCTCATACCATCCACCTCTCCCAGATTGGCCAACACCATCAGTTTGTAGCGGTCGCTCTCGCCGCGGCTCTGGCGAAGAGTAACCTCGAACGACCCCTCACCGCTGTATCTTACCGAAGAATCTCCGCCGGCCGACGGCGTGCTCTCCCAATCGACACTCTCTCCGATCTTGATCGAGTTCAGTATGTCATTCTGAAAAACAAGCACGAAGATATCCTCTATCGTGTTCTCGTCGTCGTAACTCAAAGCACGGGTACGGGGATTCGACATCCCTCCCGGAGTCTTAAGCTTCAAAAGCACATCCACATCGGTGTCCGAAGGATCGGGCGGATCCAAGAAAAAACGGTCCGTAATGCAGCCGGCAACAAACATCATCGTTGCTGCGAAAAGAAGCACCTTTATCAATCGTTTCATATCTCCTGCCCTTTCATTTTTTCTCTTCAATTTCTCAATCCAACCCACAGGCTACATCCTCCGTGGTATAGCCGCCGGAAGTGTCTTCCAACCTTCGCACAACGGCCTCCAGTCGACTCAAATCGCGAGCCATACATTTTGCATAACGGCGCAAACGCAGACGCCTGGCAAACGCTCCGCCCGAGGGTATCACCCTGCCGCACACCGCATCCCACTCGCTATGGCGCACATCGTAGGGGCGGGGAACCAGAAGCGTCCTGCCGCAGTGGTCTATCCAAAGGCTCAACCGCCCCGAACAATCTCGACGACCACGCTCCGGCCGAAAACAAAACCCATACTCCGTTACCATATCCATATCGTATCTCTTATCCGTTCAATGAATAAACTCGACCTCGGGTTCGAGTACCACAACCTCCCATCCTGAGACATATACATGCACGCGCAGATCGGAAGCAACCGAAAACTCGATCGGAAACTCGTACTGACGGTCGATATTCTCCTGCCGCGGATACAGATACCCCCCGCTGTCGTTGCGCGTCTGAAGAATCACGCCCAAAATATCCAACGGAGAGATTATATCGCGCCCCGTAGTCGCATCCTTGAGGTATAGCTGCACCTGATCGTCACCACGGTGGCGCGCAATATCAAGGTGCATCGTCTTGATATCCAACCTCAGTGTGTCCGACGAAAAATCCTCACCGGACGAAGCGTAGTGAACGCGGCGGGCATGATCGTCGATCGAGTTGTCCCAGCGGTATCGACCGTTGCGGCCCAACACATACACCTCGGGAAGGGGGAGATCCGAACCACGTGTTGAGCCGCCACCCAGATGCTCCAGACCTGTGACCGTAACTTTCAAAAGGCTCGTGTTGCGAATGAAGTTGAAATCGACCGGAGAACGATCCTTACCTTTAGTAATAACAACATCACGCGCCACGGCCCAAAACAGATCGTCGAAATCCTCCGTCAAAGGGACTATGTCGCCCGCCATCTCCTCCGGTGTGTCGTCCACACCAAGCATCATGTAAAAAGTACGCAGAGTGGTCTCCCCCACCCTGATCTCCTCGTGCTCGTGAGTGGAGGCGTCGTTCATGTGGCGGCCCGAAAAACTACGGCCCAAATCGTCGTGAGAACTGCCCCAGGCCACAAATACGTATGTACCGTCATCGAGGCCGGGCATGTCCATGTATCCCCGGGCTATGTCCCGGGCGGGCACATCAATCACCTCCGTCAACACTCCGGTCGCCGCATCGAACACATAAACCTCGATGGTACGCACATAATTCGATACAGAGACACTTCCGGGCCCGCCCGACGGATTCGAAAGTGTGTAGTGGAACGTCACCCGACACTCCAGACATCCATCCGTCAACTCCGCCACGCAGCCCGCATGACACAAAGCAGCCAACGCTACGATCAGCTTTCTCATCCTGTCCATGCGGACGACAGAGGGATCAACCTCTGCCGCCCTGTGCCACACACCCACCATGGGGGGCACCATAAAATATCCCGATTAGAGAACCGGAGTGAGAGGAACCGGATTCCAGGGGATAACCTTGATCGTCGCGGTGATCGTCACACCTTCGTCGTTGGGCATGTCTCCCACCTCGTTGAACTCGATGGTGCTGACCTGGTAGATGTTGCCCGGTTTGAACGGACCTGCGAATGCACCGTAACCCGAGACCGTTATGTATACCGTGTTACCACCCTCTCCGTTCTGGATAAGGGTTGCCTGTCCCATTGAGTTCGGTCCCTGGGAAAGATCTTCGGGATCCATGGGGGGATAGGCGTACACATCGGTCAACTCGATGATGAAACGTGCCGTCGAACCACCACCCACGTGATAAGCCCAAATGCCTTCGGTGGGTTTAACCGAATTTTGTCTCGATGCATCGTCCAGAATGCTCCATGATGCCCAACCGCCGTCCGACAGCGCAGCCGCCGGAGTCATGTCGCCAAACCAGGTGCTGTTCAGAACGCTCACGTCCTGGCCCATGCTCTTGAGGGTCTTGCCGACTCCGGTCATCGAGAACGATGTGTTGTAGTCGTCAAGCCATACTCCTGTGACCTTGAATCGCTGGATCCATTCGCCGGCTTTAACGCCGGCCAACTCGATGCGCGCGTACAGAGGAGCAATACTTACCTCCACTTCGGCAACACCTTCCGATGTCTCGGTGACACCAACGAGCAGACCGTCCTTGTTACCCATCGCCGGATGCTTGTAGTCGGTGTTACGAGGAGCCGAATAGGAGATCTCCGATACCGCATTCTGAATGTCGGTGAACGATCCGAACTCGGTGTAGCCCGTTACGTCCGAAGGAACGTTGGCCAAAACGTAGATCTGCGAAGTCGCAGGAAACAGACGTCCGTCGGCAAGTGTCTGACCGGCTGTACCCGGACGGGCAGTCAACGTCTCAGAGTGAAGAATAGTCGTTCCCTCGACCACGTAGATGTATCCGGTCGTGATCTCAGGAATGAAATCCGAAACCGGAGCGGAATAAGCACGAGTCGCCGATTCGCCGGCGATCTTAATGGTGATACTCGCCTGACCGGCGGGTACCTTCGGGCCCTTTTCGCACGAAGCGAAAGCCATCGCTGCCAAAGCAGCCAACAAGAAAAGTTTTTTCATTTTTTTTAATTGTGTTTGGGTTGATAAATTAACCTGATTTTGAATAAATTGATTGAAATTTATAAAAACACTAATGCGTTGATATTCATTATACTACAAATTAACGTATGTATTCCATATTTTTTTCCTTCGCTATTCAAGCGACGGAAGACAAAATAAAACAGCCGTATATGGCTGTTTACATGGCGATTAGGCGAGCGCAGCTCGGAAAATATGATTATTTAGAACATTTTCAGGACAAGTTGCCCCGCAATGAAAGACAGAGAGAGATCAATACGGCCAGCTAACAGGCTGATATTAAGGCAGTAAAAGGAGTGTGGTAGCAGTATTTCTCTCTATTGAAAAACAAAATAAAAGACAAGATATAGAACACGTCTGATAATCAGGCGAATACGCGGTAAAAAACATGGCTGGCAGTACAGAAAAATAAAAAAACAATACTAATATCGACCGTACGGTGTTGTTTTTGATTAAAAACGCTATCTTTGTACGGGTCTTCCGTCGCTTGAATAGCGAAAGAATACGATGTCGCACTTCTCCCCCTTTCCCCCAACCGGTTTCGACTATTTACCCCGTAATTTATGCCCGATCGTCGCGTTCGTGACTTTCCGACATTCGAATCCGTTTTTTCGACGAATCGGGCGATGCCGCACAAGCACAAACTCCCCCGTCTCAGGCAACCGTACCGCACAAGCATAAACTCCCCCGTCTCGGGCAACTGCATCGCACAAGCATGCCACCCCTCTCTCTCGGGCAACCGTACCGCACAAGCACAAACTCCCCCGTCTCAGGCAACCGTACCGCACAAGCACAAACTCCCCCGTCTCGGGCAACTGCATCGCACAAGCATGCCACCCCTCTCTCTCGGGCAACCGTGCCGCACGAGCTACACGCCCGTTTTCGCGCCCCTACTTGAGGCCCGGAAGGTATACGTAACCGCCGGGCAGGTCGTAGCCGGGCAAACCTCGGCCGCCGCGGAAACGGTGAAGCTCCTTTCCGGTATCCCCTGACGCGGTGATCGCGTCCGACACTATACGGCTCGCCGTGTCGATCACCGAACGCTCCAACGACGACAAATAGATCTCGGTCGTCCTCTGGTTCGTGTGGCCCAGGCCCTCGCTTATGACCACCATCGGCAAACCGGCACTTTTCGCTACCGTGGCCCACGAATGCCGTGCCGAATGGGTGGAAAAACTCTGCGTCAGTCCACACCTCTTTTCTATCTTCTTCAACCGCAGGTTCTGCAATCGCAGTCCGCTCTCGTACTGCAATCGGAGATCCTTCTCCGGATCGGTGATCACAGGAAACATATACACGCTTCCGGAGGTACGGGGTGCGAACCAATTCATGATACGACGCATGGCAGGCAACACCTTCAACTCGATCGACTGACCCGTCTTGTGCCTCCTGTAACGGATGGTATCACCACGAAGATCGCTCTTTTTCAAGTTCGCCATATCGACGAAACACATGCCCCTGGCATGATAACAAAACAGAAACATCGCCAGAGCCTCGCCGAGATGGTCGGGCAGAACACTATGTCCGCTCTGCATCGTAGTAGGGTCGAAAGCCGACAGCATCGCAAGATCGGACGAGTTCAACGCCCGCTTCCTCGTGGGCGATACGCCCGTGTACACCCCCGCAAACGGATTATCTCCGTAACGACGGATCCGGCCTCCCGTCACCGCCTTGTTGTAGATCGCGCGAAGGGTTCTCATATAGAAGGATATCGTATTCATGCTCCGTCCCTCCATTTTAAGGCTGTGCTGGAAATCACCGATCAGCGCCGGCGTAAGTTGCTCGGGCATCGGATCCCTGCCTCCGTTGAACGCACGCAGCCGGGACGATGCCGTGCGATACGCATTGGCCGTGCGACGATAACCGTTCTTGTCCAACTCCACGGCAAGCTGCTCGGCGAAAACGCAAAAAGTGTTTCCGGCGAGCAACACCCTGTAACGGTTCATGATATCGTCGACAGTGTAGCTGCCTCTTCGCTCCAGTTCGCGAACAACCGACTCCATACGATCCAAATCGTAAGTCATCGAGCTTTCGATCTCGAACAAACGGAGGCTCCGCGCGCTGCGACCATGGGGAATACGTAACCGACGATTCGTCGAATCCCACTCCTCGGGAAGGATCTTATAATCAGTAGTGACACTCCTGGACTCTCCTCCGTGTACTACCCGCAGGTACAATCTACCGACGCCCCCTCCCTTGCGCGTCGTAGCCCGCATGCAAAATCCATAACTTGGCATGGTGGGTAATTCCTTTGGTGGTTCCCAAAAATACAACAAAAATTTTAATTTGCGCACAAAATATGTAATATTTTTAATAAAATAACGTCAGTTCGATGAATTTATTAATTACAACGGACTGATTTGCAGCCCGTTAATGCTTTTATAGGGCCTGTGGCTTCGCCGGGTCCTCCTTTGGAAGGGACGATTTAGGGGATAGGTTGCAAGAACCGGCATAACTTAATGCACTATATATCACAATATTTGAATTGATCGGACTCACGATAAACTAAATCTGCATCCCGACACAAATGCCTGTCCGCGAGATGAATAAACGGAAAGTAAACTTCCGATTTATCAGTCAAATCAGACTTGTCGATTATTTTTGTATTACAAAATTTGGAGTATTGTAATATATTTGTCACCTTTACGCCTCCGAAACCGAAGAAACGATATGATCGACATGCCCGCCATAGATAACCAACAGAACACACTTGTCGACCAGGTGGAGGAACGGCTGTTGGATTACATCCGCACCCAGAATCTGGTCACCGGCAGTACCATTCCCAGCGAACAGGCTCTGGCCGAAGCTTTGGGCGTGGCGCGAAGTGTGCTGAGAGAGGCGCTGAGCCGCCTGCGAATGATCGGCATGATCGAGACCCGCACACGCAAGGGAATGATCCTGCGCGAACCCACCTCCCTGTTCGAAGGGTTGAAACGGGCGGCCAATCCACTTATTCTAAGCGAATCTTCCATGTTCGACCTGTTGGGCTTCCGCGTGGCGCTCGAAGAGGGAATATCCGAAGATATTTTTCACAACATCACCAAAGAGGATATCGACGAGTTGGAGCAGATCGTACGTATGGGTGTGATGGTGGGCGACAACGAGTATGCCCTGATGAGTGAAACGATGTTCCACTCGAAACTCTACCAGATCACGGGCAACCAGATGGTGACGCAATTCCAGACGTTGATCCGTCCTATTATACAGTTTATTAAAAGTCGCTTCAACGACCTGTTCAAACCCATCAACATGCAGCTCGAAAAAGAGGGTCTGATCGTCACCCACACCGACCTGCTGAATTACATCCAACAAAACGATCTCGAAGGCTACAAAAAAGCCATAAGCAACCACTTCCTCGTGTACCGGAGATTCCTGCGGGACGCAATCGGACAATAACGCATTCGAACAATAAGTTTCGAAGCAAATCCGTTT
>QMCE01000007.1_pt1 | contig 71240 bp, 64 predicted proteins | sample 1821851 | NCBI WGS metagenome assembly QMCE01 (sample SAMN09453174, study PRJNA476694) | Termite gut metagenome, whole genome shotgun sequencing project. | isolation source: worker | host: Odontotermes sp. | place: South Africa:Pretoria | collected 2016-01-28
CATGTAAAAGGCTTCCTTCCCTATTTCCTTCATCCCCTCGGGCAAGGCGACCTCCTTCAGCAACCTACAATGGGCGAACGTACCCTCCCCCAATTGGGCCACTCCCATGGGTATGTTCACCCCCGACAGCGTGTAGCACCCCTTGAACGCGTTGGGGCCGATGGTCGTAACGGTTTCCGGCAAAACGACCATCGACACCTTTTTGCAATCCATAAAAGCCCCCATGCCAATCGACGTTACCGGACAACCCCCCACTACCTCCTCAACCCTTACTTCACCCTCCGTCTCCTTGTCACACGACAGAACGACGGCTTCCCCGTCCCTTATATGATAGGTGATTCCTTGACGAAATAAAATTCTGCCGCCATCAAACGTCTGGTAAGCCATACCGTGGCTCATCGCATACTGGTGTGCCACCGAGTCGGTATAGCAATAAACAAGCAACTCCCCGCAATCCTCAAACGCATGCTCGCCAATCGTCGTCGTACTCGAATATATGATGATGGAGTTCATCCCCTCGTTTCCCGCCAACGCATAATCACCGATTTCCACCAAGCCATCGTTTAAAATGGCACAACGCATGGCCGCGCACCCGGCAAACGCATACTCTTCGACGACTCTCACGGAGTCCGAAAGCGTCACGCTGTTGATTTGCTCGTCGTCCTTGAACGCCTCCGCCTTCACGGCAAGCACCGATTCCCCATCCAAGGCTTCGGGAATCGTAACGTCAACTTCTTCGCCCTGATAACCCGTTATGGCCACGCCCTCCACGCCTTCGTATGTATATGGCTCACACGACCAAACGCCGTCGGCTACTGACTCCATCGAATCGTCGGCCACCGTCTCCATCGAATCGTTGGCCGCCGTCTCCATCGAACCATTGGCCGCCGTCTCCATCGAATCATTGGCCACCGTCTCCATCGAATCGTTGGCCACCGTCTCGGCACTTGCCGCATTCGACCAGACCGCCTCCGGAAGCAACATTGCCACAACCACCAATATGGAAAACATCCTTCTCATCCTCTTCTTCATAACGTCACCCTCCTAATTTGCGACGGCAGAGTCATCCATACCCTTCCGTCCGCTTCTGCTTACCCAACAATGCTCCAACCATCGCCACGCCGACCAACAACAACGCCGCACACGCGTACGCTTCCACATAAGGAATCGGTATCCTCTGATAGAGCGAGGGAACGGCGCGCGGATGAACCGCGAACACGTCCAACAGTGGAATCGGTATCCTCTCGTAACGCGAGGAAGCCACGTCCCCCACCATGTCGAACGGGCCCCTGAACACCTGAAAGAACAAGGCGACCAGTACGACTACCATTGGCACGACGCTTAGAATCAGGCTAATGTAGTTGCCACATAACTTAGATACTGTAAATATGGCGAGCGTTGCGGCAAGTGCCGCCACCACCATCATAATGGACACAATCAAAATGTATTGGCCGTAATTTCCCGCAAACCAACTGATGGAGTCCGTGTTGTTAAACGTGTTCAGCCCCGACCCGAGGAATGCACTCCAACCCTTAGCGAGGAAGACAAGCCAAAACGTCCCCACCTCCAGCACCGCCACCACCAACCCGACGGACGACGCTGCCGCCAACTGGATTCCCAGCGCCCTGCGGCCCGTTTTGCTGGCGTGCTGCAAGGCAACGATTCCACATTTATTGTCTTTTGCCGCTATCGGGGCAATCAAGATGCAAAGGCTCAAAAAAACCATGACCACCAAGTAGGAATAAGTCATCTTAATGTAAGGCATGAATCGACCCGGCAAAACATTCATCATCTCCCCATTGTCGAATATGGCCCGCAACCTTACCCTTGCCGCTTCGGGGAGTTCTTTATACAAAGGGCCTTTAAAATCCTCACCCATTCTTCCCAAGTTCTCATACGTCACCTGCCCATTCCCAAATGGGCCGTATGACGCTTGCATATATGAATTCAAGATACTGTACTTAATCAAGGTGGAGGCACCATTTCTGCCTCCGAATACCAACCCCTTCTCGTCAACCTCGCGTTCCACCCTACTTAAGGTATAATCCTCACCCCAATCAAAAGGGGCGTAATCATAAAGTTGAAACTCCTCCCCTTCTTGCAGCACTTCGCGCATCTCTCCATAGTAAATTTTGCGCGCCAGTGCCTGTAGTCCAGTAAAATCCCTAATCCCCGCCTCCCAAAAAAGTGGCTCCTTCCGAATCCCCTCTTCCAACTCGCCAACGTACCTTTCGGACAGCGTCTTGACGGCCCCTTCCAACTCCCCTTCCGACTCAATCGTCGGCCCGCACAACCCTATCAAGTCCTCACACACGGATACGTGGTCGCATGATTGGTGTACGTTCGTCAAATAATCAATCGGTATTCCCAGGAACATAAATGAGTATACGGCAACAAATACCAAGGAGGCCAGTAGTGGCACGGGGCGCAATATTTTCTTTACTTCATGGATGTAGACGCTCATTTCGCCAACTCCCCCTTCATCGGTAAATATACAGGAACGCATCCTCCAACCCCGGCGCCACAACGGCGACGGCCCCTTCCGGCGGTGACCCCTCCTCAAGGACGAACCGTACCACCGACCCGGATTCACCCATGCGTTCCGACAGGTAGACGGCGTCCTTTGGCAACCCTCCCGTAGCGGGCAACTCAAATGTCTTCCCCCTCATTTTCTCCGTCAGCTTGTTAATCGCACCCGCATACATGACCTTGTGGTCTTTGAGCATCACGAGGTTGTTGGCAATACTCTCAATGTCGGAAACGATGTGGGTGGAGAAAATGACGATTCGATCCCCCGACAACCCGGCGATGATGTTGCGCAAACGCACCCGTTCCTTGGGGTCAAGTCCGGCCGTCGGCTCGTCCAATATAAGAATCTTCGGGTCGTTCAGCAACGCTTGGGCGATTCCTACGCGTTGCACGACGCCGCCGGAGAATTTACGCATTTTCACGCGCTTCACATCGGACAGGGAGACCATCTCCAATAGTTCGTCAATACGGGCGTCCGCACCCTTCACTCCTTTGAGTGCGGCGAGATATCTCAAGTATTCCTGCGGGGTATACCCTTTGTAATAGCCAAACTCTTGTGGAAGGTAGCCAATCAAATTCCGATACGCTTCACCCAAGGAGACAATCTCCACGCCATTCCATAAAATCTCCCCTTTCGTGGGAAACAACAGGGTGGCCAACATTTTTATCAGCGTGGTTTTGCCCGCACCGTTCGGGGCAAGAAACGCACAGATTCCATTGCCAAAATCCAAGTTGACGTCCTCCAATACGGGCGTCTTCCCAAAACTCTTGCTTACGTTGCTGATTGAGAGCATCGGCTCCTCCTTATTCTCATATGCCCGTTCGCAAAGACTCAGGCCGGTTGTGTCCGCCGCAAAATGTACAGGCGCATCTCAACAAGGTACAATAGAAAGATAAGGACGGCGGCCACTATGCCAATCATTGGGGGGATGTCCGACAAGGCCCTCTCCACCCTGGCGGGGGACGCAAACACGAGGCCCGCGCCCCATCCAAACAACCACACGATGGGAACGACAAGCCAAGCGACAAGGGACCTCGACGCCAACAAGGCCAACAACGTCATCGCCCCGTACAAGAACATGGCACAGAACGCCAAGGCCACCAACCTGACGTACTCCTCCATACCGGCAGTCGGCAGTGTGATGATTGGCACAAAGAGCACCCCCGCTATGGATATGAGAATCATACGGAGCGCCGAAACGTACTTCAAATTGTATCGGCAAACCATCAATATCTGCCACGTCCCCGTCATCCACTCCTTGAGATACGTAAATCCCAGCAGGGAAAAATACAACAGGGGTGCAAAGAACAAGATGGGCATAAACGTATAGGCGGCCCCCGCGTATCCACCCCCCCCTACCTTTTGGGAAACCACGAAGGCTGGGACGGCCATTCCTATCGCCAAGCTGACGAGCAAAGCCGCCACTACGGCGTCACTCACCCCGCGAAAGGCAAATCGAAAACCAACGGTATGGACGAGTCGCCTAATCTCGCCCAACAACGTGCGTTTGGCGGGTATCGCCACGTCAAGGGCGCACTGGATGCTGTACTCCCGTTCCTCCACACTCGGCATCTCAATTTCTGTAATCATCTCCAAACACCTCCCGAATTTTTTTAACGGCCCGATAGAATTTGGTCTTTACGGTCGCTTCCGACAACCCCATCCCCTCGGCAATCTGTGCAAACGTCATGTTGCCATACACATGAAGCCTGTAGACGCGCTGCGTCTCGGACGGCTGTCCATCCATATATTTTTCAATCCTTTGCAACAACTCCCTGTTCTGCAAGTCTACCGTAAAATCACCCGCTTGGTACAACCCTTCCTCGTCCAGCTGTACCTCGTCAGGGCGAAACTTGCGTCTGGCGTCTATAATCCTACTACTCGCCACTTGGTAGAGCCACGTTCGGAATCCCGCCTTCCTAGCCCTGAACGTGGGGAGCGAACGTAGCATGGAGACAAATATCTCCTGGGTCAAATCCAACGCGGCGTCTTTGGGGTTGGTGGAATGAAGGCTCTGCCGATACGCATAACGATAAATTTCGTCATAATATCGATGGACAAGCTCATTGGCGGCGGCACGGTCATCCCTGTTCACAATGCGCCGGATTAACGCTTCGTCATTCATTCAACCCCTCGTTTCCCTTGTATTTGAAAACCTTGTGCGGCGCTTCTGCTTCGCATAAATATGTGTAGCAAAGCTTTCTCTCCCTTATCTCCCTATATCATACCCTCTGTGCGCGAAGCGCGCCGCTCAAGGTTATACCCTCTTGGCCACCGTTTTGCCATATGTGCCGTAATTCTTCTTTCCGCCCGAGACAATGAAGGCTCTTACCTTGACGTAGTACGCCTTTTTAGGCTTTAGTTTCTTGAGAATCACTTTCGTCCCTTTCGTCGTAACCCTCTTTTTCGTCTTGAATTTTTTATTTGTCGAGTATGCGACTTCATATTTTGTAGCGCGTTTGACGCCTTTAAAGGAAACGTGTAAGGCTCTCTTCTTTGCCGTAACCTTCAACCCCGACACTTTACCGAGTACGTTGGCCTTTGTTCCCTTATTCTTCCCTTCCTCCATTTGCGGTATACTGATGAGTGGTTGTGCCTGTATGTCCGTCGCCGTAAATCTCCCTAATGGTTTGACCTCTGAGTCAGAATCCGAATCGGGTCTTGGGCTGGCCTTCGGACTAGGCTATGAACTGGTCTTCGGATCAGGCTTCGGACTGGGTTTTGGGCTGGCCTTCGGACTGGGGTTCGCGATGGGTTTTTGTGTTGGAATGGCGTTCATGGAAAAATGCGCGTTCAACACGCGATTCCTTGTGGCGGAAAAGGCGTACCGCATGGCGTTGGAGACGCTCTTCCCATCCTCGTACCAGCCTCCAAGACGGTACCCGGCACCAGCCGCGGCCGCCACCGTAACCTTCTCGCCATATGCGTACCAACCCCCTCCGGCTACCATTCCCCCTTCCGTGCCGCCCACCTCAATGTGGCAATCCGGCACCCAGTCGTCGTACATCAGCGCAAACGTTGAAAACTTGTTTACATGGATGGTAATGGTGTTTGGATTGTCGTCAACGTCCTCCAATTCAAACACTTGGCCGTTGTGTACATGCACGGCTGAGTAATGTTCGTGCCCCCTGTCGGCTTCTGGAATCTCTATCGTCACTTCCAGATTGCCCGTGGTGTCCGTATCCTTGCTGATCGTATTTATCTTTTTACCTACCTCGTCCATGTTCTTCGTCATGCCGACGTCGTAATAGGCAAACGCCTCCCCTTCTCCAACCGCTTGGTTGATTAACTGCTGCACGAACTCCTCCTCCGACGAAACGCCCGTATCTGGAATTGTCACCTCTTCCTCCTTCGTCACGGATATTTGGAAGCCAACCTCCCTTCCGTCACGAATCTCGTCAGCGGATACGACGAGTCCCCCCTCGTTCACCTCGACCAAATTATCCGAACACTCCACCCCGTAATCCGTAACCACCCCAATCAACGCATCCAACTTCTCCACATATTCAGTATTTAGTTCATCCTTCTGCCTGTCAGACAGCCCATCATAAAATTCTTTCTCATCGGCAATCGTCTCCACGTACGATTCGGCGTCCTCCATTGGAATCTCGGCAACGGTTTCTTCGTGTTCCCTTATCACTCTTGATTTGGACACGGCAATGTCCGTGTTCCCCGTTACCAAACCATCCTTCACGATCACCATGGAGTACCCCGCACCCTCGTTCTTGGTCGTCACCAGCATGTGGTAGACGCCGTCCCCCACTTCCCCGAAGGAATACTTTCCGCTTGCACCCGTCTGGAAGCGCGCCTTTTCATTTTCAAAGACGTCTTTGAGAACGACGATGGAATCCTTTTGGTCGTGGCCTTGATAGGTAACTTTACCCCGTATCTTGGCCTCGCCCGACGTTTGGCGCACAACCATAACGTCCACGACGTGCCTCTTGTTTTCTTGCACCTTAACGTACCCACTGCCGACCAATCTGACGATTTCACCCGTCGAATAATCGTCCACGGCGGCACTAACCACATAATCTCCGTGAGGGACGTTGTCAAAAACATATGCACCCTCCACATCCGTCTCGGCACCCCCTACGACAAACCCTTCCATATTATATAAGATTACTTCCGCCTTTTCTGCAACTCCATCAGACTTGGCAACCCGACCCGCCACCTGCGCCGTAGTTCCCTCTATCTCCAGATTACATTCCACATCCCTGTTGAACAACGTGATTTCCGCTACTGCCCCACCTGATTCCGCAATGGCCCGAACGGCGTAACTCCCATTGGTAACGCCGTTAATCTCGTAATACCCATTGGTATCGGACATAGCCGTGGCCGTCGTATTTCCGTTCTCGTCAACCAGTACGACCGTCGCACCATCCACGCCATCGGAACCAAGCGTGACCCTACCCGATACGCCAACCGCATCCTTGACCGTAATGTTCGTATTGCCCACCTGCATCACTTCAAGAACCGTCATGCGCCTTACGGACACCTGCTCCACGCCAATTCTTCCATCCTGGCTTGTGGCACGGATTGTGTACCTGCCAACCCCGACGTGCTCGAACATGTACATGCCAGTTTTGTCAGCCATAACTGTTTCCAACACGTCGCTGCGAGGATTCAGTAATTCGACCATAATTCCAGAGGCAGGCACGCCATATACGTTGGCAACCCTACCCCGGAGGGGCGTGCCGGTATCAATGCCGGGCTCACCGCCATCCATCAGGTGAACGCCCATATTTCTCTCAGTGGCATACTGGTAGGCATCGGAGTTAAGGTGGCAATACACCAGTACAGACCCACACCCGTTAAAGACACTACCATATATTATCCACACACTTTTTGGCACGACCACCTTCTGCAGATTGGCACAGTTTGCAAACGCCAAATCGCCTATTGTCGTTACCCCCAACGGTACTTCCAGCTCCTCCAACCCCGAACCCAAGAACATCCCGTCTGGTATCTCATCCATCCCTGACGGCAACCCCACCTTCTTCAGCGACGCACAGTAGGCAAACATCCCTGACGAACCGACAATGGCTTCCTCCCCCAAGAACCTCACATCGGATAACTTCCTGCATGCGGCAAACGCATAATCGCCAAATATAGGAGCCCCTTGTATGGCAACCGACTCCAACTTCGATCCAAGAAATGCATACTCCCCCACTCTCTCCACCCCCATTGGAAGGATGGCCGACTTGATGCCCGAATAGTAAAATGCATAGTCCCCTATCTCCTTTAGCCCCGTCGGGAAGTCGATCGCCCGAAGCTCATGGCATTCCCAAAACATGTGGTCGGAAAACCTGACCACCCCGCTGGGGATGTTGACCTTCATAAGACTGCTCATCCCACTAAACGCACTCGCCCCAATACTCGTGACGGTATCCGGCAACACGATTCTCGTCACACCCTCGCACCGCAAGAACGCTCCCGCTCCTATCGTCGTCACGGGAAGTCCTTCCATCTCGCTTGGAACCTCAACTTCCCCTTCTTTGCTCCTGTCACACGAGAATATGGTGACCCCTGCGCTCGTCACAATATATTCCAGACCCTCCCGACGGCCAATGGTTACTTCCCCATCCCCCGTCGTGACGAGGTAATGACTCAGCCCCTCCTCAACGGCATATTTGTGGGTGTAAGAATCCTCATGGCAACACACCAACAAAGGCCCACACCCTTTAAAGGCATTGTCCCCTATATACTCCACGCTTTTTGGCACAACCACCTTCTGCAAATTGACACAGTCTGCAAATGCCGAATCCCCTATTCTCGTTACCCCCGACGGTACTTCCAGTTCCTCCAACCCCGATTCCGCAAACATAACGGACGGTATCTCGCTCAACCACGATGGCATCGTCACCCTTCTCAGTGATTCACACTGGCGAAACATCCCCGAGCCAAGAACGGCTTCCTCCCCCAGGAACTTCACGTCGGACAACTTCCTGCATGAGGAAAACACCTCGCTGCCAAACGTGGGGGACCCTTGTATCGTGACCGACTCCAACTCGGATCCACTAAACGCAGCCCCCCCCACCCTCTCCACTCCCATTGGAAGAACGGCCGACTTGATGCCCGAATAGCCAAACGCACAGTCCTCTATCTCCTTGAGTCCCGTCGGGAAATCAACCGCCCGAAGCTCGCCGCAAAACCGAAACATGTATTTGGGAAACTTGACCACTCCGCTGGGTATGTTGACCTCCGTAAGACTGCTCATCCCGTCAAACGCACCCATCCCAACTCCCGTGACGGTATCTGGCAACACGATTCTCGTCACACCCTCGCACTTCGAGAACGCCCCCGCCCCTATCGTTGTCACGGGAAGTCCTTCCATCTCGCTTGGAACCTCAACTTCCCCTTTCTGGCTCCTGTCACATGAAAGTATGGTGACATCTTCGTTCGCCACAATATATCTCAAGCTCCCCCGACGGCCAATGGTCACATCCTCTCTCCCCTTCGTGACGAGGTAATGACTCAGTCCTTTCTCAACGGCATACTTGTGGGTGTAGGAATCCCCATGACAACACACCAACAAAGGCCCACACCCGCTAAAGGCGTCGTCCTCTATTTTCTCCACACTTCTCGGCACGACCACCTTTTGCAAACTGGTACAGTCACCAAACGCCCCATCTCCGATTCTCGTTACCCCCGGTGGCACTTCCAGTTCCTCCAACCCCGAAAGCCTAAACATACCGTCTGGTATCTCGCTCACCCCAGATGGCATCACTACCCTTTTCAACGATTCACAGCCGTAAAACATCCCCAAGCCAAAAACGGCTCCCTCCCCGAGGAACTTCACGTCGGACAGATTCCTGCATGAGGAAAACACATCCCAGCCAAACGCAGGAGACCCTTGTATCGTTACCGACTCCAACCTAGATCCACCAAACGCAGACTCCCCGACCCCCACTACTCCCATTGGAAGAACGGCCGACTTGATGCCCGAATACAAAAACGCACAATCACCTATCTCCTTTAACCCCGCCGGGAAGTCAACCGCCCGAAGCTTGTAGCATTCATGAAACATATACTTAGGAAATTTGACCACTCCGCCAGGCATGTTGACCTTCGTAAGACTGGTCATCCCACCAAATGCTCTCGCCCCAATGTCCGCGACGGTATCCGGCAACACGACCCTCGTCACCCCCTCGCACTCCGAGAACGCACCCGCCCCTATCGTCGTCACCGGGTAACTCTCCATCTCGCTTGGGACCTCCACTTCCCCTTCCTTGTCCCTGTCACATGAAATCACGGTACCCTCGCCATTCGCCACCAGATAGGTGATTCCTTGGTCCATTACGATCTTGCCACCGTCAAACGTCTGACAGGCGACGCCGTGGCTCCCCGCAAATAGGTATGCGGCAGAGTCGGTATAACAATAAACAAGCAAATTCTCACAATCCTCAAATGCATGTTCGCCTATCGTCGTCGTACTTGGATATATGATGATGGAATTCATCCCCTCGTTTCCCGCAAATGCATAATCACCCATTTCCACCAAGCCGTCGTTCAAAATGGCGCAACGCATGGCCACGCATCCAGCAAACGCATACTCTTCAACGACCCTCACGGAATTGGCAAGCGTCACGCTGTTAATTTGTCCGTCGTCTTTAAAAGCCTCCGCCCTCACGGCAAGCACCAATTTCCCGTCAAGTGCTTCGGGAACCGTAACGTCAACCTCCTCGCCTTGGTAAGCCGTTATAGCCACGCCCTCTTCACCCTCGTATGTATATGGCTCATATGACCACCCCTCACTGGTTGCCGCCCCTGACGAATCGTTGGCCACCTCCTCCGACCAATTATTTGCCACCTCCCCAGCGCGTACCGTATCGGGCCGAACCACCTCTGGAAGCAACATTGCCACGACCACCAATATTGATAAGATTCTCCTCAATTTTTTATCCATAACTCCATTCCCTCCCCCATGCTTGATTCCCATGCGCGTCATTAACAACCCATATTGTACTTTAGCATCATAACATGAACGCACTATGGTTCTCAATAACGCTTGTTGCATGCTTCTCAATCAACGCTTTTTTACGTTCCATGTGTTATATACGGGGAGTGGCCTGGAAAAGTTTCAGCGAAGTGGAATGTTTCAGCGAATGCAGATTATTTGCTCTTACTTAGTAGTTCTTCCACAGTAGGGTACTCCACTTAAAATGTATTTTTGCATTTCTTCACCATTCGTACTCGCCATCGATTGCCCTCTTGTTGACATACTCCACTTTACCCCAGCCTCGTCAAACCAATATTCCCCAAGGATGGGCATACCGCCAGACTGTAAATATTTCTGAAACTTTTCTTCCATTATAACCAAAACTTATAAAAAATCAATGCTTTCCGTCCTGAAAGTCTAAAACTTTTCATCAAACGTCAAAAATCCTCGATTATTTCAACCGAGGATTTTTCAGCGTCATTTTTAAATAGTTTTCATCATGGCAAGGCGTTAAGCCGCCCTGATGCCACGGACTGCTTCGCTTTTCATGCAAGCATGAAGTACATGGCCTTTTGACTCTGGCGTCATCAATATATGATTATGATTTCCACCCGTCGATTCTTAGATCGTCCCCTTGGGGTGTCGTTTGTCGCGATTGGCTGCAATTCCCCGCATCCAATGGCCGAGAAGGCGCGTGGATCCAGCTTGGAACCTTCAATCATCGCTATCATGAAGCTGGCGGCCCGATCCAGACTCAGCTCCCAGTTGGACGCATACTTAAGCGAGCTACCGATGGCCACGTTGTCCGTATGCCCATATACTTGAACCCTTAGGGGGTACCCCTTATTCTGGGTGACGTGTATCATGTCGGACAACTGTCGGGCAATATTTTTTTCCTTCACGTTGAGTTCCGCACTCCCCGAAGCAAACAGTATATCGCTGTCCAGCGTAATGACCAACGTGTTTGCCTCGTTCTCCACGTTAAAGTATTCCGACATCCCGTTTTCCGCGAAAAACTCCTCCATGGATTGTTTCAAGGCGTCTATTTGTTCTTGTTTCTCTTTCTCCGCTTCCGCTTCCTCATCCTGTTCCGCTTCCTCCGTTGGGCGCGGCGTGGTGGAAGGCTTCACATCGGGAACGGGGTCGTCACTTCCGTCAAAAATCTTTAAGTCGTCGGACGTTTTGTCAAACACCCCTGCCCCTCCGGAAAAAACGTTGTTGAAGGCTTGCGACATGGCTTGCAATTTCTCCGTATCCACGCGGCTGACGGCGAACAGGACGATGAATAACGCCAACAGCAGAGTCATGAGGTCCGAATATGGCAACAGCCAAGATTCATTAATATCTTCTTCCCGCTCCCCCTTTTGTTTCTTGAACATAACATCATCCCCCGATTTTTATTCATTCACATTGATGACGGCTTTTTACTGCTGTTCCTCCTCTTTTCCACCATCCGCCATTAGGCTTTTTTCGGAATCTGACAAAAAGGAGGTCAGCTTATTTTTAATCATAACGGGTGGGACGCCTTTTTGTATCTCCACCACTCCTTCCATAATCATTCGTTTCTCTACCATTTCATGCTTATTCTTAACCTTAAGCTTGTTGGCAAATGGATTCCACAGGACGTAGCCAGTGAAAATACCCAGTATTGTGGCAATGAAGGCTGCCGCAATGGCCTCCGCCATGGCCGCCGTGTCCTCTATGCTTCCCATGGCCGCTATCAGTCCAAAGACCGCGCCCAACACGCCCAAGGTCGGCGCATAGGTTCCCGCTTGGGTAAAAATGCTTGCATTTAGATTATGACGCTCCTCAATTTCGGACATCTCCGTACCCAGGGCCTCGACCATATAGTCATACTCCACGCCGTCTACCGCCATCTCAATTGCTTTCTTTAAGAAGGGGTCGGAAATTGCCTCCGTCTTGTCCTCCAATGCCAATATCCCTTCATGATGCGCAATGGAGGAAAGTTCGACAAGCGTTTTAATGATTTCAACCTTCCTATTGGCGGCTGACGAATCCGTCGTGAATAAAATCTTGAATAATTTCCCAAGACTCTTTAGGTCTTTGCCCGGGAAGGCGTTCAGTATACAGGCGACGCTTCCGACGAGAATTACAAAGATGGCGGCAGGGTTAATGAAAACAGAAAAACTAATGTGCTTGAAAATCATCGCACCAACAACCGCTATGATACCAACAATAATTCCCGCTACTGACGTTAATTCCATATCATCTTCTTCCTCCCTATATTATGATTTGAGCGACAAAAGGTATTTTGTCGCTCTGATACCAAACACCTTGTCTGCTGATATTTTGGCTTGGTATTAATGTATGCAGGAGATTATTATTGGTTCGCCTTCGCACAGCCTTCGTACAAACTCTTTGCATGCAGGAAAAGCGACGGGCAAAAACCGCCCGTCGCACTATACAATCAATATGGGATGTGCTTAACTTAACAGGTCATCCAAACAAATAACGTTACAACCCTTGCTTTCATAATAATGCAACATTTCGGGAATTTTCATTTTGCTCCAGCTAGTAATGCAATCTGATAAGACGGTGACCTCATAATCTGCCTTTCGTAAATTGTAGCAAGTCGATTTTACACACCCCGTAGCGTCGGCTCCCATAATATAGAAACCATTGATTTCATTTTCACTGATGAAGTCTGCAAATTCCCCACTACTCAACGCATTCCCTTTTGACTTTGTAAATACGTTTTTGGACGCCATTTTTAAGTCTGAAGCCAATTCAGACCCATACGTATTGGGTTTAAGCGTCCTTGTCCCAGCTGACAAATTCTCATGCCTTATATAAACAACATGGATACCATTATCGACCGCCCAATCAATGCCTTTATTGATGTTGCCAATCACTTCCTTATAATTCTTCGTTATATCATTTTGAATGTCTATTACCACTAAGGCTTTTTTCTGCATGGCGCTTCCTCCTGATAGGTAGTTTGGTTTGTTTGGTTGCATTTTATTATACCCTATGATTGTTGACGCCTGTATGGCAACAATGTACAATGACAATGAAAATTTCTTGAAAGGCGGCCGCCAGATGAAGATTGACAGGCTTGTTAGCATTATTATGATACTCCTTGACAAAGAGCGGATAAGCGCACGGGAGTTGGCCGATATGTTTGAAGTCTCACCCCGCACAATCTACCGCGACATCGACGCCATCAACATGGCGGGTATTCCCGTTCACGGGACGACGGGAGTGGGCGGCGGATTTGAAATCATGCAGAACTACAAGCTTGATAAAAAGGTGTTCTCGACTGCCGACCTTTCTGCCATCTTGATGGGGCTTTCCAGCCTTTCCAACGTGATGCGGGGTGACGAACTGGTTAACGCCCTTGCCAAAGTCAAGAGCTTCATCCCCGCCGACAGGGCGAAGGACGTTGCGTTAAAGGCAAACCAAGTATATATAGATTTAAGTCCGTGGATGGGCAACGGAATCATGCAACCATATTTTGAAATTATCAAAACGGCCTTAGGGGAAAGCAAGTTGCTTTCTTTTGAATATACCGACCGCCACGGAAACAAAACCGCACGCACGGCTGAGCCGTATCAGCTTGTATTGAAAAACAGCCTTTGGTATTGGCAGGGTTATTGTCTTAAAAGAAATGATTTTCGCTTGTTCAAATTATCCCGCACGTCAAACCTACAGATGCAAGAGGAGTCTTTTACGCCGCGGGATTATCAAAATCCACAGATGGATTTTACGGACATGTTGGCAACCATGCAGACAAAAATCAAACTCCGCATTCATATATCCATCTTGGACAGGGTACTTGACTACTGCGCCTATGACCACTTTGCGCCGGATGGGGACGAGCATTACCATGTCAGTTTTCCCTTCATAGAGAATGACTATTACTACAACGTCCTATTCGGTTTTGGGAACAAATGCGAGTGCATAGAACCACCACATGTACGCTCGGAAATAAAACGTCGCATACACGATATGGCCACGATTTATGAATGTTGATTCATTGATTTTATATCACGCACCTTCCTTTTGCTTTTTTCATATACCCGGAACGCGTCGTATTTACTTCCTTTCCATCCATTCTTCCTTTGTCATAAAGCTTGTGTGGCCTGTTCTGGTTTCGCCCAGAAGGGGTACTGGAACATCCTCGCATGTATGATGGTAAAGAAATCCCACCTTTTCCTGAACTCGTTTTGATTTCACATTTCCATCATAGTAGCCGCACCAGATTGTATTCATGCCCAAGTCCTCAAAGCCATGGCGAATCAGTTCCCTTGCCGCTTCTGGAATAATTCCGCACCCCCAGAATTCTTGCCCCAGCCAATAGCCAAGCTCACACTCGTCATCCCTTTCCGTCAAATTAGTTCTTCCATTTAACTTAAGTTCGATACAGCCAATTGCGACATCATCCGTCTTTAAGCAAACGGCATAACATTCCCGTCCGCAAAACACGTTCTTTATCACCTCTCGACTCTCATCCACATTCCGATGCGGCGGCCATCCTGCAATGGGCCCAACTTCCGGATCCTTTGCATATCTATATAGACTTTCCGCATCTGTTTCCCTCCACGGACGAAGGATTAATTTTTCCGTTCTCAACTCCATATCTGCACGTCCTTTCCTTTCACTTTCCTTTATTGTTCAATCCACGGCTTGACTTTTCTTGAACGGTCTTGTCATTCAGATTCCTGCTTTTCTTGTTCTTCCAACTCTAGCAAAAACTTATCATAATCAGACATGAACAGTCTGTCCTGCACAATACGATACTTTTCAAATTCAGTTTCTGCATGAAGTTTTGCCTGCTCCGCACTAATCTTGCCCGCATCTGTAAGTATCTCACTACCGTTAAATTCCAAGAAACCGTCTAACCTTTTCGCCCAGTCTTCCATGCTCATAGGAATCTGTCTTTTCGCCTGCAACTCCGCATAATCAAGGTACAAGGATACGATTCGCTCCATGTACGACATCTCTTTGTCGTTCAGGTAATTTTTAGCAATTTACACATCCGCCTTCACTATCTTGCCGTCGGGAGCCGCTTCCCATGTAGTCAGTCCCATATGTTCTTTATCTGCATCAACACGCTCCACAATCAGTTCTGCTGCCGTATGCCTGTGAACAGCCCAGTGCATCTTATTCTGTACGGTCTGGAAGAAGTGTCTGGTAGTCTTTGCGTCTTTATCATAATCAAAGGCTGTCGCATACAGGTCAGTAATTTTCCGATAAAATTTTCGCTCAGACAGGCGAATCTCACGGATGTTTTGCAACTGACGTTCAAAATATTCATCCGTAAACATATGTCCTTTTTTAATCGTTCTTTATCCATTGTCCAGCCTTGGATGGTATAATCCTTGACAATTTGTCCCGACCATTTACGGAAACGGACAGCACGGTCATTATTGACCTTAAAGCCAACTGCGATGATTGCCTGTAAATTATAATGCTTTGTGTTATAGTTTTTCCCATCGGCGGCAGTTGTTAAGTATTTCTTAATAACCGAATTTTCATCTGCTTCTCCATCAGAAAAAATAGTTTTCAAGTGTTGATTAATTGCAGGAACAGATACGTCATATAGCTCAGCCATCATCTTCTGTGTCAGCCATATATTTTCATCTTCATAACGCATCTCCATACTGTCAGCGTTATCTCCGGCCGCTGCAACATAAGTCAGGTACTCTGCCGCCGAACTACGAATGGTTATTTCATTTTTCCTTTTGGGCATAATATTCCTCCAATCTATGATTATTCACCACTTTACAACTTTCCCCGCACCGACTGCCGAGACGTTGTTTTTGCTGGTGTTGTCCATGCTGGATATGGAGTCCGCCGACGAAACTTTTCCATAATGATGATATTATTACTCCATCTAACTTCTCACACCAATGGTGCGAGAAGTTTCTTCCATCAATTAAACATTTCTATTTAATAATCTCAATCCAGAATGACCTGCAAAAATATTAGCGTCATTCCTTGCATTCATCTTTTCAAACCTGCTAATAACTCTTTGCTGTGATTCCGGACTCCAATATATCTTCAGGTTGCTACGTGCTCTTGTAATCGCTGTATAGAAAATATTATGGGTTATCATTTCATCAATATCTTCGGTAATAACTACCTTTACAGATTCATATTCCAAGCCTTGTGCCTTATGAATAGAAACCGCATACGCAATTTGAAATGGAACTACGGCATCCATTTCGGTATCATTATCTTCATCCAAACCATTGCTCTTATCAACATAAAATCGCACTACTGAATTACCAGATTCATCCGGATTCAATAATTCAAGTACAATATCTTCTATGTCAAATTCGCTAATAACCTTATCAATCTCAACTGAAAACCAAATTCTTTCTCCATCTTCTTCTAGTTCAATGTCTGCAATTTTTCCCTTGAGATTATTAAAATTCTGCGGTGTTTAGCCAATGCTCCTGCATAGTTCCGCAAGACTAATATTCTGTTTCTCACGCAACTCTTTTATCATGTCTGATGTTGTCATGATACACCTCTACTAATACAAATACCATTATAAACCTCATGGTTGATGATTGCAAGACACCTTACTCAAACAAGAAGCCTTACATTCTACACCTAAGTCCTATTATTCAAATACTGAATTGCTGTTGAAATTAGAGAAAGACAACGCTTGTAAAAGTATTTATAATGCCTTTCATCTTCTATGTCCGTCTTCGTAGTTTCATGATGTCGAATCCGATAATTATTTCCGAGTGCTGTCAGTTCTTTAAACTCTTTTTCAAACAGTTCTATGAACGGTTGTTTGTTTCCACCCATATCCTCAATAATTTTATTTACAGATTTCTTTTTATCTAATGTCGGAGAATAATACGTCTTCAATCTTTCAAAAACATCCCAAAGTTTTTCTACTGCAATTTGCAAATTAGCTTCATCATAATATTTTGTAGCATCCTGCAATAACTCTTATAAATGCTCCTATGTTATCTATACCAAACTGTATAAAGGCATAAGCATGCCACTATTCCTAATGATACACTTGTTACTTTAGATAATTTCAAAATGCTTAAGAGAATCCTTAATCGCATCTACATGGATTGGTGTCGGATGCTTCCTCGGTTGTTTCAATTCCCCCACTGCATTAGGCGCATCATACATCGGCAAGCCTAAGTCTCTTTTTACCTCTGCAATATAAGCAGTATGTACCTTGAAGCCATATTTCACTTCTATGTACTCTTGTATCATCTTATAAGCAACTCTCTCTTTCGGCTTGTATCCTTCCGCTCTTTAAACAATCGCACCCAACGGAACTTCCCCTTCACTCTCACCAAACTCCACTTTCACGTTGATATATCCATCCGGCTTTTTGTGGGACAAAAGTACGCACGTCTCCACATGTCCCGTAAACGGGAACAAATCCGTCGGCCTCACCCTGTCCACCCCGTACCCCTGCTCCGTCAGATACTTCAAATCCCTTGCCAGCGTTGCCGGGTCGCAGCTCACATACACCACCCGTTGCGCCCCCATTGCCGCGACGGCGTCCAGCACCGACTTTTCGCACCCCTTTCTAGGCGGATCCAACACCACGACGTCAGCTTGTCCATCCCGTTTTTCCGCTCCGTCCCTTCCATCCCCTTCCCCTTTTCCCCCTTCTTCATCTCCCCCACCATCCACTTCCCCGCTACCCCAATGCCTTGCCGCCACCACGTCCTCAACGGCACCAAGTAAAAACTCCGCATTCCTTATCCCGTTCATCTTCGCGTTAACCCTTGCATCCTCCACCGCTTGTGGCACGACCTCCACGCCGTAGACCATTTTCGCATGCTTGGCCAAATACAACCCTATCGTCCCGATACCACAGTACAAATCCCAGACCGTCTCCTTGCCCGTAAGGCCCGCAAATTCCAATACCACCTCATATAAATGCTCCGTCTGTGTGGGGTTGACCTGATAAAAAGACAAGGGAGACACGCGATACTTCATCGAACCAATATAATCCTCAATATATGGCCTGCCCCATAGGGACACCACCTTCTCCCCTAAGATAACGTTCGTCCTAAGTCTATTCACATTCAAACACACTCCCGTCACCTTCAACGGAACCAGCATCTCTACCAGATTCTCCCATTTGGGCAACTTCTCCCCGTTCACCACAATGCAGACTGCGACGTCCCCCGTCCGCTCCCCCACGCGGGTATAGACGTGGCGCACCAGACCCCTATGCGACTCCTCTTCATAAGGCTTTATACCATTCTCTCGCATAAACTCCCTAACCACCCTCAGCACGTCTCGATTGCACTCCGCCTGTAGTAGACAATCCTCCCCTTCCACTATCACATGCGACCTGCTCGCATAGAACCCTATGGCCGCCGACCCATCCCCCCCTCTGCCAACGGGGTAAGCCGCCTTGTTGCGGTATCGATACGGATTCTCCATTCCTATGATGGGTTCGACGGATACCCCGTCCAACCCGCCAATCCGCTCCAGACAATCCTTCACCCTGCGTTCCTTGTACCGCAATTGTGCGCCATAATCCATATGCGGAAGCTGACAGCCCCCACATCGTCCCGCCAATTTGCACTCCGGCTCCACACGGTCCTTGGAGGGCGCAAGAACTTCCTCCAGACTTGCGACACCATAATTCTTGCCCACCTTCCGCACCTTGACCCTGACCGTTTCGCCCGGCAAAGCGCCTTTAACAAAAATGGCGTAACCTTCCATGCGCCCTATGCCTTCTCCAGTACTCCCAATATCCTCAATGACAACCTCCCGCTCCTCGTTCACGAGGACGGGTACGTCCCTTAACGACTTCTTGCCCATTCAACTCTCCCAAGTATAACCTTGTGCGGCACGCTTCGCAAGCCTGCATGCGTCTTGCGCCTTTTCAAGACGTTGTCGCTGGGTGCGCTCGTATCCTTCAAACAAGCTTGACGACTGGCTCACCTAAGTTCAGGCTTTGCCTGAACTTGGGCCTTCGCTCTTCCCCCACCGCCATCTATGCGGCGTTCCTCACCCACACGACAACCCTCCGCCCTCTACGAATCGCCCGTCCTCCTCAGGTTCGACTCAAACACCTTGCTGTATCCCAGCCACTCGTTTTGCCCACTGTTGTCCAGCAACTCCGCCATGGCCTGTAATTTGGCGTCCATGTTGTCCGCATGGCTCAGTGCCACCGCTTCCACGATGGCCGGCTTCTTAGGCGAGCCAAACTCCAACTCCCCATGGTGGGACAACAGGCAGTGTTGCAATTCCGTGGCCAGTTTCTTCGGAAAATCCGGAATCGTCTCGATTCTCCTCCCGACCTCCTCCGTTCCAATGAAGATGTGTCCCAACAGTTGGCCGTCATCCGTGTAATCATTGGCCGGAAAAACATTCAACTCCTCAATCTTGCCTATATCGTGGAACAATGCCGCCGTCAGCAGCAAGTCCCTGTGAATGACCGGATAATTCTTGGCGATTAGGTCGCAAATCTTCACGACGCCCAACGTGTGTTCCAACAATCCCCCGATAAAGCTGTGGTGGATGCTCTTGGCCGCGGAATGCCCCTTGAATTTCTTAATGAAATCCTTATCTTGCACAAAATAGGACGCCGCCAGTTGGTGGAGGTAAGGGTTTCGAATCCCTTCCACGTACCCCGTCAGCTCACGGTACATCGCCGCCACGTCCTTCTTGGTGGACGGCAGGTATTCCTTGGGGTCGTAGTCCCCCTCGGCACTTTTGCGAATCCGACTGACGTTCCATTGGAGGTTCCCCTGAAAACTCGTCACCAATCCGTCCACATGGATGTAGTCCATGGAGTCAAAATCCTCAATCCCATTGTTGAGGTCCCATACCTTCGCATCCGCAATCCCCGTCTTGTCCTGTAAGACTAGTGAATAATAACTCTTCCCATTCTTGGTTTTGAGGTTTTGCTTGGTCTTGCACAGATATGTACCAGAACATTTCTCCCCTTCACGATATTCCTCAATATATTTCATGCCGTCTCCCATCTATTCATAATTAGAACGACGAAAGACATTTTGTCGCTCTGATACCACGGACTGCTCCTTATTTTATCATTATATTGTGAACGGTTTATGAATTTTCTGTAACTAAAATTTCCTGCTTTCTTTTTCATGCGAAATCGTGTAAAATGGAAAGGTATCGTTGCACGACATGGTTGTACAAAGGCGGAATGAGAATTTTCCGGCCTTTGCGAAGGCAAAGCGAGGATTGGCATGAATCAAAAAGCGATTACCGTATTGGAATACAAAAAAATTGTTCAAATATTAACAAATTACGCTTCATCTGCTCTGGGCAAGGAACTGTGCCAAAACCTGGCCCCCATTCCGGACTTGAAGTTGATTCGCTCCATGCAGCGGGAGACGGCGGACGCCTTGGGGCGCGTCTACAAGTTTGGCAGCCTGTCCTTCTCCGGATTGCACGACATCCGCCCCCATTTGCGCAGACTGGAGGTCGGCTCGACGTTGGGCATGGGGGAACTCCTCTCCATTAGCTCCTTGCTGGGCGTCGCCACAAGGGTCAAGGCTTATTCCCGCAACAAGAAGAATGGGGAATCCGAAGAAGAACAAGAAGGCGAGGGCGGCGACTCGTTATCCGAGCGTTTTGACGCCATCCAGCCCTTGACTTCCTTGAACACGGAGATTAAGCGGTGCATCCTGTCGGAGGACCAAATGAGCGACGACGCCAGTCCCACGTTAAAACACATCCGCAGAACCATTGTGAACACGCAGAACCGCATCCACGAACAGTTGAACTCCATCGTCAATTCCTCACAGACGAAGACTATGTTGCAGGAAAGCCTCGTCACTATGAGGAACAATCGATATTGCCTGCCCGTGAAGCAAGAATATAAATCCTCCTTCCCCGGCATGGTGCACGACCACTCCTCCTCCGGCTCCACCACGTTTATCGAGCCCATGGCCGTGGTCAAATTGAACAACGAGTTGACCGAGTTGGCCGTCAAGGAACAGGAGGAGGTGGAGAAGATTTTAGCGGAACTGAGCAATCTGGCCGCCGAGGAATCCGACTTCCTCGCCTTGAATCTGGACGTGCTGACGGAATTGGACTTCCTTTTCGCCAAGGCGGCACTGGCCAAGGCCATGGACGCCACGGAGCCCATTTTCAACGAGAACGGGTTCATTCACATCAAAAAGGGACGACATCCCCTGATAGACAAGTGCGCCGTCGTTCCCACCGACATCACGTTGGGGCGGGACTTCCGCCTGCTAGTCATAACCGGCCCCAATACCGGGGGCAAAACCGTGTCCCTCAAAACGGTGGGGTTGCTCACGTTGATGGGGCAAGCGGGCCTTCACATACCGGCGTTCGACCATTCCGAGTTGGCCGTGTTTGAAGACGTGTTTGCGGACATTGGGGACGAGCAAAGCATTGAACAGAGCCTGAGTACATTTTCGTCGCATATGACGAACATCGTCACCATAATGAGTCAGGCGACGTCCCGTTCACTCGTCCTATTTGACGAGCTGGGGGCGGGTACGGACCCTACGGAGGGTGCCGCGTTGGCGATGTCCATCTTGACCGACCTACGAACGCGGGGCGTCACCACCATGGCGACCACGCATTACAGCGAGTTGAAGCTTTACGCACTGGAGACGGAGGGCGTGGAGAACGCCTGTCTGGAATTTGACGTGGAGACCCTGCGTCCCACCTACCACCTGCTCATCGGCATCCCCGGCAAGAGCAACGCCTTCGCCATCGCAAGCAAACTGGGCTTGCCCGACAACATCATCGAGGGTGCCAAATCCCACGTCGGCAACGATGAACAACGTTTCGAGGACGTAATCAAGGATTTGGACGACAGCCGCTCCCTCATCAAAAAGGAGCAGGAGGAGATTCACCGTAAACGCAAAGAGGTAGACGCCTTGTACAAGGAGTGGATGAAGAAGAAGAACAAGGTTGACCAAGCCAAGGAACGCGTCCTGCGAAAGGCGAACGAGGAGGCACGGGAGATTCTACAGGCGGCCAAGGAACATGCGGACGAGTCCATCCGCCGTTACAACAAATGGATGGCGGACGGCGCCAACGGACGGGCGATGGAACAAGAGCGGGAAGGATTGCGCGACCGTCTGCTACAGACGGAAGAACGACTCTCCGTCGGCTCCCACCCCTCCGAACGTAAGACCTCGAAGCAACACAAACCGGGGGACTTCAAGATAGGCGACGCCGTCAACGTCCTTTCACTCGGACTGCGGGGAACCGTCAGCACCTTGCCGAACGACAAGGGCGACATGACCGTGCAAATGGGCATATTAAGCTCCCAGATTAATATAAATGATGTAGAACTGTTGGATGAACCGACCCACACCCATCCCAAGGCGGAAAAGGCGGGCGGCGGCAAAATCAAGTCCTCCAAGGCCCTCGCCATACAAACCGACGTGAACTTGATTGGCAAGACGGTGGACGAGGCCCTGTCGGAGTTGGACAAATATTTGGACGACGCTTATCTGTCCCATCTGCACCAAGTAACCGTCATTCACGGACGGGGAACCGGCGCATTGAGGAACGCGGTCCACTCCCACTTGAAGAAGACCAAGTACGTGAAGGGTTATCGTTTGGGCGAATTTGGAGAGGGTGGCCAAGGCGTCACCATTGTGGAGTTCAAGTCTTAAGGGACCGTTTCAACAGATATTTTTCGAGCAAGGAGTAGGGCGATGGCTGATAAAACAAAAATACTGATTGTAGATAACGACGCTCGCGTCTTCGAACCTCTTTCCGCTTATTTGTCAAAGGAATGGTTTGATACCCAGATTGTCAGAAATGGTACGGAAGCCTTACGTCGCCTTGCCACTTACAAACCCGACTTGGTATTGTTGGACGCCGTGCTTCCCGGCATGGACGGCTACGACACCTGCAAGGAAATGCGCAAGACGTCCTCCGTACCCATCATCATGTTGTCCGCCAAGGGGGAGGTGTTTGACAAGGTTTTGGGACTGGAGCTGGGTGCGGACGACTACGTCACCAAACCCTATGACTCCAAAGAATTGCTGGCCCGCATCAAGGCCGTACTTCGCCGCTATACGGTCGGCTCGCTCAAAAAATTCGCGGAATCCCCTCCCTCGAGCCAGACGGGAAAGTACGTGGAATACCCCGATTTGACCATCAACCTTACCAACTATTCCGTCGTCTACCGGGGCAAGGCCGTCGAAATGCCCCCAAAGGAGTTGGAATTGTTTCATTACCTCGCTTCCCACCCGAACCAAGTCTTCACGAGGGAGCACTTGCTTGACCATATTTGGGGCTATGAATACGTCGTGGGTACCCGAACCGTAGACGTACACATCAAACGTTTGAGGGAAAAAATTAAGGAACACGCCACTTGGAAGTTGTCCACCGTGTGGGGCGTCGGCTATAAATTCGAGGTCAAGAAGCGTTGACTGAGAACCGCAACGCTTTAAATTTCCGCTTCGCGGAACTCGCCCGTACGCACCATTCCCGGGAAGCCATTCTGCCGTAGCGCCTCGTACAGTATGACGGCGACCGCATTGCCGAGGTTGAGGGAGCGGTTCTTCTCCACCATGGGAATGCGAATCCCTTCTTCTGGATGCTTGGCCAGTATTTCTTCCGGTATTCCCGCACTTTCCTTGCCGAACATCAAGTATGCGTCTTGCCCGTAACTCACCTCGTCGTATGCGCGCTTGGCCTTGGTCGTCGCATAGTACGTCTTCGCAAGGGGATTCTTCTCAAGAAAGTCCGCATAGTCTTGGTACAGAACGACTTCTAACTGGTCCCAATAATCCAAACCCGCCCGTTTGAGGCTCTTTTCGTCCAGACGAAACCCTATCGGTTCAATTAAGTGGAGCCGCGTTCCCGTCGCCACGCACGTCCTTCCTATATTACCCGTGTTGGCGGGGATTTCCGGTTCCAACAATACGACGTTCAGCATAGTCAGTCCTTGATCGCCACGTTAATTTCGATGGACTGTTGGTCGGCTAAGACGAGCGGAATCGAAATGTTCTTGGCGAAATTGTTGCGGAAGGTTACGTCTCCGTTGGACACGGTCGGCGGCGTGATGTCCATCTCAATGCCCTTTGCCGAGAACACGGTGGCCGCATTGCCCAATATCATGTTGCCCAGCTCACAAATGGCGCTGACCGCTATTTCATTCATCGACTCCATCGCCATCATGCACATCGTGGAGGCAATTTTAAGGGCGTGCTCCTCTTGCAGGGCAATGATGACCTGGCCCTTCACCTCACCCGTAAGGCCGATTAGTATCCCATACTCATCCTTCGAAAAATCCGCATCCTTGACAAACGGTCTGCCAAATGCGACTTCAATGGAACAAACGTCCTTCAATATCTGTTTGGCGGCGATTAAAAACGGATTGATTAATTCCACGTTGATCGTTGCACCCATGCGCTATTCTCCTTTTTTCACTTGTAATGTCTTGTATAGTTCATCCCCTTCCGGCGGACCCAAATGACTACAAACGCCCTCGTTCCACACGCATTTGCCCTTTCCCTCCACCGTTCTCCCAATGACCGCGGCGGTAATCCCCGCTTGGCCCAATTGCTCCACCAAATCATGGCCGCCGTCCGTCGCAATCAGCAGGCATCCACTGGATATCAACCGATAGGGGTTGACGTCCAGTACCTCGCATATCTCCACCGTCTCCTGTTTGATGGGTATCTTCTTTATCTCTACCTCGAAACCAACGTTCGACGCCGACGCCATCTCCCACAAAGCCCCGAAGACGCCCCCTTCCGTCACGTCGTGCATCGCCCCAACCCCGTGGGCGCAGGCAATCCCCGCCTCGGGAACGACGGACAAATACTCCCTCATGGCCTTGGCGCTCTCAACCAAACCCTTGGGAAGCCGCTCTAGCAACGTCTCCTCTTTCTCATTCGCCAAGATGGACGTACCCTCTAATCCGGTCCATTTCGTCAACACTAAATCTTGGTTCGGTTTGGCGCCCGCCGTCGTGACGAGTCCGTCCTTCTTCACCTTGCCAATTCCCGTCATAGAGACGAGCGGCTGGTTCACGGCCGTAGACACCTCCGTGTGGCCCCCCACGATTTCTACGCCCAAGGCGTCGCATTCCGATTCCACTTCCCCAACCAGTCGTTTTAACTCCTCTTCTTCCACATGGGGTGGCAGAATCACCGTCATCAGCAATCCCACCGCCTCCGCTCCGGAAGAAGCCAAATCATTCACCGTTATATGTACGGCCAATGCGCCGACGTCATGTACCGTCCCCGTAATGGGGTCGGTGGACAACGCCACGCACTCGTCCCCATCCAGCTTCATGATGGCGCAATCCTCGCCAATCCCAGGCCGCACCAACACTTCCCGCCTTCTTTTTCCCAACTGGTTCAATACGGAGCGTCTCAAAACGACTTCCGATACTTTGCCTATCTCCATTTATCATCCCTTCGCCAACTTCACGTGACGCACTCCACGGGCGCTCGGCCCGCAGACGCACTCAAGCTTGCGGATACACGTGCCTCAACCCCGGCGGTACTACCCTTCCACTGGAGGAACGGGTTCCTCCACCGGCGGAACGGACTCCTCGCCCGATGGAACCGTTGGGTCGGAATCCGTTGGTACAGGTTCCGTCGCATCCTCCCCATTCGACGAATCATCAACTTCCCCTTCGTCGTCATCCTCCGCGTCACGTTCTTTTTTATTTGTTTTCTTGCTCTTAACGTCCTTATCCTTCACCTTCTTCGTACCCACCGTAAGGTAACGCGGCGAAGCCCTGTACGTGCTGTAGTTAACCTTATCCTTGCTCTCCTGCTTGCCGTTGACCGTCACTATCTTCCAAAGGTTGGCCCTGTACCCGACGTGCGCCGATTGCTCCACCTTCTGATACGTCTCGGGCAGACTGTTGTCCTTGCGGACGATGTCTTTCCCTGGATTGATGCGTTCGAGAATCTCCGAATCGTACTCCACTTTTCGGCTCTCCACGTCCCTCGTCTCGTGACCGTATATGTTGAACGTCAGCACTCGCCCCGACGACAGGTACCCCTCAATGTACACGGGGGCGTCCGTATCGTTCCTGAACTTCAAGTCTTTGTAGTCGCCCGCTATCGCCGCATCCATTGCCGGCTCCACGTAACTGACGATCATCGAATGCGGATGTCTCTCGGTAATCTTCATCTCCGCACGCAACAACGCATTGTACAACGTCGTGGAGACTTGGCACACGCCCCCACCCAGGCTGTCCACCACTTGCCCTTGCATATAAGAGGGGGCTTCCTTGTAGCCATTGTCACTTGTCAGCGGGTATATGGTCTGGGCGACCGAATACTCCTCTCCCGGATATATGACGCTGCCGTCTATGAAACCGGTTGCATGGTCCACGTTAAATACTCGGTCAGCCGTCCCCTCCACATTGGTGGAGAACGTCCCCATCTTCGCATTGCAGAGCTCGGCCTGCTCCGTCGTGAATTCGGGAACGTCCTCCGTTATCGAAGCCTGAACCACGACGTCACCCGCCTCCTTGCCTTGGAGCGCCCCATCCATGATTAGGGCGACGGTCTCGTCCACCTCAAGATGGCGGCCAACCGTGGCGTCCGTTACGACGAACTTGCCGTTCACCCTCTTAAGCGACGCATTCTTCGCCTTAACGTCGACCCGCTTGCCTTCCCCTTCCACAAACTTGCGCACTTTTTTCTCGTTAATTGAAAAATTGAGGTTGTATACGACGTTTTGTTGCTCCACGTCCCTCATTTCCTTGAAACGCTTAATCACGTTCCCCTTCTTGCCAAACTGAAACGCCTCTTCCACAAACGCATTGTCTTCACAGGTAAAGCCCAGACTCTCCAAAGGGGTGATGACCTTCTCACCGCCAACGTCCACCGACACGTTGCGGCCAAGCAACCCCTCCACGTACCCATTCACGGCCTCCTGTGCCTCCTCCATGGTCATTCCCGAAAGATTGAGATCGTCAATGTAAACCCCTTCGCATATCCTGTCGTCCATCGGCTTGGTCTTCGCATACGTGAAGGCCATGCCGCAAAGCGCCAACACTCCCACCATCAAAACGGGAACCACTGCGACAAATATCTTTTTTTTACTCAACATTTTCTTCCACCTCCTGCATAAATAAAGCTTGTCCTTATTGACTTTTCCCCCTGTTTTTAGTATATTGATATTGGTATGTTCAGAGAGGGCCACTACAACGCCGTTACCAACAAAGGTATCACCATGGATAGAATAATTATGATGCAGATTGCAGCCGCTATCCTCTTTTTGGTCTTTCTGCTATAAATGTTCATACTTGCCTCCTCTCTGCGCCAAGCGCACGTTACATTCCCCCCACACCCTCATTTATGAAAGGCGGTGTTACCATGTCGTTCCCGGTTCCCTTCCTCTTAATCCTATTCATTATGTTCACCATCCTGTACCGCCACAGGAGCAACAAAATCTCCTCCTCCGCCAAGGCAAAAACCGAAGCCTTTTGGGAACGGGAGCGAAAGGCACAGTTTGCTCGTAAAAAGGACATCTCCAACATCGACTCCGTCCATATCGACTTTGGCGGCCTCCCCTTCGTGGAGGACCCGCAGGATTACAAGCTGAGGGACATCCAGAAAAAGGTTCGCTCGTTCGAAAACAAGACCATGGTCAACCTCTCCCATATTGACAATACGGACATCAAGTTGGAGTACGGGGCCGCCAACTTCCCCCTCCTGTCACAATACGACCAAAATTATATGGCCTTCTCCCGCCATCTGTACGAATGGGGCCAGTACCTCTACGATGCGGGCGAATACGGCAAGGCTAGACGCCTGCTTGAGTTGGCCCTGTCTACCGGCACGGACATTCGCGGCGTCTTCATCACCCTGGCCCGCTTGTACAAATCCAGCGGGGAGACGGAAAAAATATCGGAACTCCTCTCCATTGCGGAAGGGCTTAACACCCTCCTCAAACCCAAAATATTGGAAGGGCTGAAGGACATTTTAAACTCTCAATAACCCCGCCACAAAACGCGGCCATTTACCCCGTTGAGAATAATATAAGCTATTTTCCCGTTCTATGCAAGTCATTTGCATTAAATTTCTAGAATATTTCAAGAAATTGGCTCAGCCGATTTACAATACTCACATATACAGCATTCCCCGCACTTCGGTTTTCTAGCCGTACATATCGCCCTGCCGTGGGCGATAATCTGAATATTGTACCGAATCCAATGGTCTTTCGGTAATTTTTTCATGAGATCGGCCTCAATCTTCCCCGGATCTTCGTATTCCGTAAATCCTAATTTCCTAGAAATTCTTTTTACGTGCGTGTCCACCACCACGCTCTCTATATGGTAAATGTTTCCCCTGATTACGTTGGCCGTCTTCCGGCCCACTCCCGCCAATGACGTCAAATCCTCGATCGTACTCGGCACTTCCCCCCCATATTCTTCAATCAACCGATTGGCGCAGGCTATGATGTTCTTCGCCTTGCTGCTGTAAAACCCCGTGGAGTGTATGTCTTGTTCCAACTCCTTCTGGTCGGCCTTCGCCAAATCCTCTATCGACTTATACTTGCGGAACAAATCCTTCGTCACCAGATTCACTCTGGCGTCCGTACATTGTGCGCTCAATATCGTCGCAATCAACAGCTGCCACGCATTGTCGTGGTCTAGGTAACACTTGAATTCCGTTCCATACTGCTCGTCCAAGCGATTCAATATGCTGCGTATCCGCTCCTTCTCTGCCTTCGTCACGCTCATTTTGTCCCTCTGGTTCCTTTCGTAGTTCCTTTCCGTTTTCCCTCACGCCTTTTGTCTTTTGCGCTGGCACGTCTGCTTATTACGCAAGTACTGCACTCTGGCGTCGTTGGTTATCGGGTCCCGTTCGAGGTAGTCGAATATTGCCAGGACGTCCTGCTTGATTATTTCACCTGTCTCCGCCATAGTATGTATATCGACAAAAAACCGTTCAAAATGAGTCATTCGCGTTATTTGTCTTTTTTCGTAGCTTCTATGGTTCGGTAGGTAGATGGCTATATTTTCATCTTTTTCGTAGAACGCCCTTTTTGCCTCTTTCGTCCCCTCATCTTCCTCTCTGGCGAAGTCTGGTCGCTTTTTCAGGTTCTCCCTATGGTACAGGTCATGAGTCAGGAGTTGGACAAACTCGTCTGCGCGGTCGTTTATTTTTTCTTTGTAGAAGGCAAGGAGGGTCTCGTACCGCCAAATTCTCGCATGGTTCACTAGGTCGCCATGACGTTTTACGTGGTACTCCCCCAGTGCCTGGAACAGGGAGTAAGGATTGGGGTAGAGGGTTTCCAAATAAGACAGGGACATTTTGAATTGGCCGCTATTGTAGTAGGCGTCCACCATTTTTTCTACTGTCTTTTGCTGGATTATGTCCGCATAGGTCAGCCATTTGGTTGACATCACTTCGTATGGCGGCCTTGGGTGGTACTTTATTTGGTACTCTCGGGACTCCTCCGCAATTGGGGACCCTTTGAGCACTTTTAGGAAGCCCACCTGCAATTGCTCCGGCTTCATTCGGTATACGTCGTTAAAAGATTGTTGGACGCTGCCGACGTCTTCGTACGGCAGGCCGACGATTAGGTCAAGGTGTTGGTGGATGTTTCCTTCTTCTTTTATTATGGCGACGGATTGCTTCAAGCGCTCCCCATCCGTTTGTCGATGGATGGCGCGGAGCGATTCCTCATTGGTGGTCTGTACGCCTATCTCGAATTGCACGAGCCCCCTTCGAAGGGTGCGAAGGATTGCAAGGGAGCCTTCGTCCAACAGGTCGGCCGCCATCTCAAAATGAAAGTTCGTAACTCCGTTATCGTTATCCCGAATGTATTCCCATATCTGCCTCGTTCGTTCGGCGTTCAGGTTAAACGTCCTATCCACGAATTTCACTTGCCGAACCTTCTTTGCAAGGAAATAATCCAGGTCGGACCTCACCTTGTCCATGCTTCGAAACCGAACGGATTTCTCTACGGAGGACAGGCAATAGCTACAGGAGAACGGACACCCCCTACTGGATTCGTAATATACGATTCGGTTCGCAAGGTCGTCTTCTTCGCCATATGGGAACGGAACGTCATCCATCGACAACGGCTCCGCCGGGGGGTTTACGCGGACTTTTCCGTATGGGTCGCGATAAGCGACGCCCGGCGTCTCGGCAAGGTCTTGTGAGCCGGGGTCGGGAGAGACTGGGTTGGGGGCGGTTGGGGCAAGGGCGGTTGGGGCGGAGGATGCTTGGGCGAAGTTGTTCAGGAGCGCGGCAAACGTCGCCTCGCCTTCCCCCATAATGACCCCGTCGGCATAGGGTGCCTCGTCCTCCAACCAACGTTGTGCGTCATAGGTCACTTCCGGCCCGCCAAACCACATGGGTACGTCGGGCATGACCAGACGAAGGGTTTCCGCCATCGTTTTTACGGCGTCTATGTTCCAGATGTAACAGGAGAATCCAATCCAGTCGGGTTGTCGTACATACAAATCACGTACGACGTCGTCAATTGGTTGGTTGATTGTATATTCCACCATGTCGACCGCGAATCCCTTCGACCTCGCATAGGTGCGGAGGGTATAGGCCGCAAGGCACGTGTGTATGTATTTTGCATTGACCGCTACCAACAACGTCTTCATGGGTGGCCCTCCTTCCTTTATGGCATAGGGGCGTTAAAATGCAACTACAATTTAGCACACAAAGGGAGAAAGCGCAAGTGTAAATATATATGATACCAGGGTCAAATGGTCATGAAATGCAGAGCAGTCCGTGGCATATATGTCTTCCTTCCGGGGGATGGATGTGCTATAATGTCTGAGGAAAATATACCGTGGTTATTTTGGTTGTGAGAATTGGGGGTAACGAAAGAATGGTTGAGAACAGCCTTCCCAAGCGGCTACGCGAGTATCGAGACTTATCCGACGGGGAACTTACGCAATTGATTGAGGGGAATGAATACGAAGACGAGTTGATGGAGGAGGCGGATGCGGTACGCCGCCTGCATTATGGTACGGACGTTTACATTCGGGGGTTGATTGAGTTAACCAACTACTGCAAGAATGATTGTTATTACTGTGGCATTCGCAAGGGCAACGGCCAGTTGACGCGTTACCGCCTTAGCATGGAGGACGTACTGGCTTGTTGTGCCACGGGTTATGAATTGGGGTTCCGCACTTTTGTATTGCAGGGCGGGGAAGACCTTTATTTTACGGACGAGAGGATTTGCGAGGTGGTGGCCGCCATCCGAAGCCGCCATCCCGACTGTGCCATCACGCTTTCTTTGGGCGAGAAGTCTTATGAGGGTTATCTGGCCTTTTACGAGGCGGGGGCGACCCGCTATCTGCTACGCCACGAAACGGCCAATCCGGAGCATTACGGCAAGCTACACCCTTCCACCATGGATGGGGGGAACCGCCAGAGGTGTCTATGGGACATCAAGAAGATTGGTTACCAAGTGGGTTCGGGATTTATGGTGGGCTCCCCTTACCAGACGACGGCGTGCCTCTTGGAAGACGTTCGTTTCTTACAAGAGTTGAATCCCGACATGATTGGAATCGGCCCCTACCTCTCCCACAAGGACACCCCCTTCGCCCACCATGCGAACGGGGACTTGCACAAGTGTTTGCGGTTGGTGTCCATTCTTCGGCTACTATTCCCACATGCGTTGATTCCCGCCACCACCGCCCTCGGCACGATTGACGAGCGCGGACGTGAACGGGGTCTGTTGGCGGGCGCCAACGTCGTTATGCCAAACCTGTCCCCAACCAATGTTCGTTCGCTATACTCGTTGTATGACAACAAGATACACACCATGGAGGAAGCGGCGGAGAGCAGGCGGGCTTTGGAACGTCGCGCGGCCTCCATCGGATACCGCGTCGTTACGCACGTCGGCCATGTGAAAAGGGATTGATTATTGGGTTGCTTTGCCCTTGTAATATGTTTTTCTTGACGAATCCAAGCTTGTCGCATATGATTAAAGAGGTAACAGATAATTACAGTTAATCTTGAGAGGTGTAGAATTATGGCTGCGCAAAAAATGTCCTTTGAGATAATGGAGTATATTGTTTGGGTAATCGAGATAGCGGCAGGAGAATTTTTTAACGGAGATAAAACCGTCGCATACGACGCATTAAAGAATTGTAAGCTCTGGGATTTGTATGTAGACCATTATGACGTCACCCACACATTGGGGGCGGAATACATAATTGATGAAATGCGTGAACGCTTTATAGAAAGGGGGGTGGACATTTCGTGTTAGTTTATCATGGCTCGTATACGCAAATTCAAAACCCCGACGTTAACTTTGGACGTTTTAGAAAGCGACATTATACCAATTGACGTTCTCGAAACCCAACAACCAATACTGTATCGCCACACAAGAAGGCATTGGCAAGTTAACATTTAAAGAGAGCTATGGAATGGAGGTCTAGTGATGCGAGGCGACACTGCCCTGATTTGAATGGTAATTCGGGACATATCGAAAAACAATGACTGGACGTTTGAAGAGGCACTTGAAAAGTTTTACCACTCAGACGTGTGCAAGGGCATCTCCGACAAGCGCACGGGTATGTTTACTTTTTCACACGTTGAAATCGAAGAACTGTTCGATGAGGAAATGAAGGGCGTTGACATCTTTGGGAGTGATGTTATAAGATGACGTTGTCCCTTGATTTACCAAGGTAGCCGAATGGACTGGGGGGAATACCGCTCCATTGCGGATTGGTTCTCCTCTACTTTGACGTTTGCCGTCATCCCTTCCATGTACGCCTGAAACTTATCCCTCTGCAATTGTCTTATCTGATTGTCACCATATACCTTTTGCACCGACGTACGGTCGTCTTCCAATTGTCGGACGCCGATGGTGACGTGTTTTTCGTCGTCGGCATAGAACGGCTCTCCTTCCGGCGTCTCCATCAAGCGGTTCACGAAATTGGGTATCGTATCCGTGTATTCCGTATTGTTATTTTCTATTACGGAGGCCGCAAGGGGCTTGAACGCGGACGAATCCTCCCCCGTCAACGTCAAATGGTTCTGGTATATCTCATCAATCTGCCTTCCCTTTTTTAGCTTCTTGACGTAATCCTCCGCCAATGTCACAAGCTTGTCCTTCTCCTCTTGCGTGTATTCCTTCCCATCATAACTGTATTTGTTGATGATGAAGTATTTGACGGAGGCTATCTGGGCGGTCGGCTGCGACTCCCCCTCCTCCAGCGGATTCTTGACGATATAGTCGTTAAACGCCAAATCATCGTAGAGAAACCCCTCATAAGCGGCGCGGAACGCCTCCTCGTCACTTTCATTCTCCTCATAAATTTCCCGACTTGCCTCCCACTGCTGGCTAAGGTATACGTCAAGCCTTTCTTGGTCGGACTGGTCGACCCCAACCCCCAACTTGTCCCATTCCGACCGTGCAACGTGGTCGTAGACGATTTGCCGCCTAACTTCCTCCTCAATCCAGTCCGGCACGGCAACTCCATCTATTTCTTGTTCCATGAATTCCGCCTGGTCGCCCGCAACCCTGTTCCACGCAAGCAACGCCTTTTGTATGAGGTAGGCGCGGTAAACTTCGGTGGAAATTTCCTTGTCGTCCACCTTCAGTACGTACGTCTCGCCCTCTTCTGCAATAGTTTCGCCCTCTTTTGTAAAAACGGTTTCATCGTCTTCGGATATCAGCGCACTCCTCAAATAGATTGCCGCAATAAGGACGAGGACTGCCACTACCACCATGATGCTGCGCTTTCGGGTTATAAATCCGCGTCTTTTGTCTTTGTTCTCTTGTGACTCGACCTTTGTAGCCTCGTCCCTTCGTTCCGTCGCCATATCGTTTACTCTCCTTGTATGTAGGGGATTTTCGCTTAATTATAACGCTATTTGAGACATAATGAAAGAATTATTTGGAATTTTGTAAAAATCTATACCGCAAAGCAGGGCAACCAAATCCTCACGGTATAACCCGTTCTAGGGAATGGTTGCTTATTCCGTTCACCATCCGCACGGCGTAATCATTAGCCGCACCCTCAAAATACGCAGCTGCGTTTTCGTCAAGCAGCCTTCCCACCACCATGCGTATCACGCCGCGTACATTGCTCGTCACCTTCTCCACGTCGCATCCCTCAAAATACCCCGCCACCTCTACATAGTCCGCAACCTCCAACCCTCCTCGTCCAACGGGCTTCTCCGCGATAAGGCAACCGACCGTATTCAACAGCACGGGATGGCATAAGTTGTCCAGATAAAGCGACTGGTAATCGGGAAGCGTCTTCTCCAACAACCCCCTGACGAACCGTTCGTCAAAACAGTCCAGCAACCGCTTCTCCATCTGCACCCCCGCCATGTACTTCCCCATCAACTTCACGCCGCACCCCTCCGGGATTCCCATGACCAAGGGGTAGTCCAAGGTGAGAAGGTGGTCTTGGGGTACGAATTGGGGGTCGTACCTGGCAAAAAACCGCGGCAAGCCCTCCCGTACCACCTCGCCGTAATTTTTACACCCATAATCCTTAAAATCATCCAGTACGTCCTCATACTGCCTCTTTACCTCATACACCTTTTCAAGGATGACGTCCCGTCCCCTTCCGTACACCTCCCAGACGTCCGGCTTGCCCGCGCCGCGAACCATCCCGTCCCCACCGTCCCACGTACAGGCGTCAATACTGTAGACCACCGCCTCCATCAACGTCTGTGCCGCCTCATACGTTACGGAACTACTCTCTCTGGACGTGTATTGGCCCGTCAACTTCTCTACGACGGGCAAAAGCTCCTCCACGCCGTACTCCCAAGCCATACCCTTGTTCCCGTTACCCACCATTCGCCCCCATTTCCCATCGTGCCAGCATATTGACGTACTGGCAATCAGCAAAGCCATACCACCCTTATTCCCAGAACAACTCCCTCAACGTTTGCAGGTACACTTCCTTGTCCCATCGCACCACATCGTCAATCCGCGCATACTCCCCCTTGCCGCTCGACCGCCTGTACCCGTCATACCCGGCCCGGATGGCGGCGGCGAAGTTGGGGAGGCACGTACCCTCCAAATAATCCAAGTCCCCGAAGCAGACTCCTTCAAACTGCTCCCTCATAAACGCCAACAATTCGTCATCCGTCAATTTGTCCTCCGACTCGTTTTTGAATGCGTAGAAGACGTCCTGCAACCGTTCCAGCGTCGCCAAGTAATTGTCTTGGTCCACATAGCTTGAATCACAAAACTCAAAAATGAGTCTGTCCAGAATCCCCTCGCCAAACTCCACCCGCCTATGTTTCTTCAGGCTTGCGTTCCGACAGACCACCAACTCCTTGGCCGCCTCCTCCGTCAAGGCCAAGCCAAACGCAGCCGTCTTCTCATTGCAGGCAAGCAACGTTGTTAACTCGGCCTTACCCCTGATTGCCTGAACCATCGCAAAAACGTCCCCATTTTCCATGCAAAAACCTCCCATTCCACCATCCATAACCCCATACAATCTTATCCAAATATGGGCTGAAAATATTACCAGAAAAAAAGTTTAAAAAAATCAAAAAAAAATCTTGACGATATTTGTCTTAATATGTTATAATTAGTCTACTCATGGTATCCGATGACTATCAAAAAAGAAAAGGAGCGTACAAGTATGAAGAGCACAGGTATAGTAAGAAGGTTAGACGAGCTAGGAAGAATCACCCTGCCAATTGAGTTACGCAGGACGCTGGGAGTCAACGAAAGGGATCCGTTGGAAATCTACGTTGACGAGGAGAAGATCATTCTGACCAAGTATGAGCCAGCCGACATCTTCACGGGAGTTAAGGAAGAGTTGGTGGATTACCGTGGCAAGAAAGTATCGAAGAAGTCTATAGAGGAATTGGCCAAGATGGCCGGCCTTCTATAACGCGGGTCTGTGAGATTATCCATGGAGGCGTCATCTCTTGTTGGTACGAGGGTGGCGCCTCTACTCTTTTTGTACAAGCAGCGCCGCATACACTTCCCGCTTCGATATTCCCTTGTCTTCCGCCACCTTCTTCATGGCCTCTTTTCTATCCAAACCTTCCCGTAAATACATCCCCACGTGTTCGTCAATGGGTACGTCCTTCCACTCCGCCTCTTCCAATGCCTTAACTTCCTCCGTCGAGCGTCCTTCGACGACCAAGACGAACTCCCCCCTTGGCGCCTCCGTCCCGTAACGGGCGATTACTTCTGAAAGCCATCCCCTCTCGACCTCCTCGTACTGCTTGGTCAGTTCCCTGCACAAGGCGATTCGCCTCTCTCCCAGCCCTTCAAAGAGGACGTTAAGCGTACGGAGCAATCGATGGGGTGCTTCATATAGAATAATCGTTCTTACCTCCATTGTCAACCTTTTTATCACTAAAAGTCGATTTTTCTTATCTTGTGGGAGAAATCCCTCAAAAACGAACCCCGCCGTCGGCAATCCCGACGCGGACAACGCCGTGATGCAGGCCGAGGCTCCCGGCAACGACGTCACCTGAATTCCAGCTTCGTGCGCCCCCCTCGCCAAATCCTCCCCGGGGTCCGATACGCCGGGGGTTCCCGCATCCGTTATGAGTGCGACGTCCTCCCCGTCCAACATCCTTTGTACCAAGTATTCCGTCTTTTGTCGCTTGTTATGCTCGTGGTAGCTCGTCATGGGGGTCCGTATGTCATAATGGTTCAGCAGTTTGGCGCTGTGCCTCGTATCCTCCGCCGCAATCACGTCCACTTCCTTCAACTGGCGGACGACGCGAAACGTGACGTCCTCCAAATTGCCGATGGGCGTGGCGCACAGATACAATCGTCCAGGCATATCCCTTCCCCTTCCTTCCCACTACTAGAATCCGTACCACTCCTTGACCTCGTCCGTGTACCCTCCTTGCCCACAATGGAGGATTAGGGGCTTTTCCACCCGCATATGCGGCCTTCCCCCCTTGACGGCCTCCACCAGCACCAAATGGGGTTCCTTATCCGCGTACGGATGCACGAACCTCATCCTTTTCGGCTCCAGACGGTGTTGCGACAACGCCAGGACCATTTCAACCATGCGGCGCGGCCTATACACCATGTAGAACCTTCCCTTTTGCTTCAGTACCTTGGACGCCTCGCGCGCCACGTCCTCCAAGGTGCAGGCCACCTCGTGCCTGGCTATCGCCTTGGGTTCCTCCGGATTGACGAGTCCGTGCTTGTCGTTCATGTACGGCGGATTCACGGTCACCACGTCAAACGTCGCATTGCCAAATAAGGCGGAGGCCCCTTTTATGTCCCCCCGCCTTATATCGACCACGTCTTCCAATCCGTTGCCATATGCGCTTCGGCGCGCCATGTCCGCACTGTCCGCCTGTATCTCCAAGCCAACGAACCGTCTTCCCTTCGTTTTCCCCTTCAACAATATGGGTATCACGCCCGTCCCCGTACCCAAGTCCAACACGTCCTCGCCCGGCTTTACGACCGCAAAGCTTGTAAGCAACACGGCGTCCACGCCAAAGCAGAATTGGTCGGGGCGCTGTATAATCCGATAGCCGTTCCTTTGCAGCTCGTCCAACCGTTCGCCCGGCAACAATTCCATGTCACGCATCATCCAATTTTGACTTTCCTTCCGCCTTCTCCAATCGCTCCAGCTTCTTGAGCTCCTCGTCCAGCGCCACCTTCTCTTTTTTCTTCCTTGCCTTAAAACGAAGTTCCGTCACTTTGTAGTCCCGTATCTCTTTTTCGTCATTGTCCAGCGTCACGACCACCTTGACCGTCTGTTTCAGCACGCTGACGCTCTGCACCGTACCCTTGTCGCCCTCCGGCGTCTTCACCATGTCGCCCACGTTCGGCAGCTTGCTGGTAAGCTCCTCGTACGCCTCCTCCTCATTCTTCAAACAACACATCAACCTTCCACACACGCCCGATATCTTGGAGGGGTTGAGCGACAGGTTCTGCTCCTTCGCCATCTTGATGGATACGGGGACGAATTCGGACAGATAGGAATGGCAACACAACGCCCTGCCGCAGATGCCCATCCCGCCGACAATCTTCGTCTCGTCCCTTACCCCGATCTGCCTCAGCTCGATTCGCGTGCGGAACACGGACGCCAAATCCTTGACGAGTTCCCGAAAGTCCACCCGCCCGTCCGCCGTGAAGTAAAACAGCACCTTATTGTTGTCAAACGTGTATTCCACGTCAATTAGCTTCATAACCAGGTTGTGCTTCTCAATCTTCTCCAGACATATCTTGAACGCGTCCTTTTCCTTGACCCGGTTGTTCTGCTCGATTCGGTCGTCGTCCTTCGTCGCTATGCGGATGATCGTCTTCATCGGCTGGGGTACCTTCTCGTCCTCCACCTCTTTTTCCGCCAGGACGACTTGTCCATACTCGACGCCCCTCGCCGTCTCCACAATCACGTTCTGGCCCTTCTCTATGCGCCTGTTGCCCGAACCAAAATAGTATACCTTGCCGGCCTTCCGAAACCGTACCCCTATCACCTTGACCATATAACGTCCTCCCTCTCCCCGTCTATACGTCCTTCAACGTCAGGAACAGCAGTTCCATCGTTATGTCGAAATTCACGTTGGCTTCCAGGCGAATCTTCGCCGTCTCCAATGCGCCAATGATGGAGTCCAACCGCTCATAATCGCGAATCCCCGCCTCTTTGGCAATGTATTTGAACTCCTCCATGAATATCAGGTTGTTGGCGTCGTTCGTCGCCTTGAACAACAACACGTCCCGATACCACAGGCCCATCAAATCCAAATAATCGTCCACGTTCTCCTTCTTCTGCTTAATCCACTTGATGGCCTCCACCATCTCATGGACCTTCATGTTCCCCATGTGCCTTAGAATGAGCATGACGCGGTCCTTCATCTCCGCAAAATCCTCCGACGCGGCGTACCGTATGGCCTTCCCCAGGTTGCCCTGTGCAAACGTCGCACTCATTTTGGCCGTATAGTCCGGCACCTTGCATTCCCTGATCAGGTATTCCACCACCTGCTCGTCCGCTATTGGCTTAAGGTAAATCGTCATGCAACGGGACAAAATGGTCGGCAACAACCTCTCCACGTCCTCCACGAGCAACAATAAAACGACGTACGAAGGCGGCTCCTCCATCGTCTTGAGCAACGCGTTCTGGGCCTGCTCCGTCATATCGTCCGCATTGGGCACGACGTATACCTTTAAATCGCTCTGAAACGGCTTGATGTGCGCCGTCGCATTAATCTGTTCCCTGACGACGTCCACCCCTATGCTGGCCTTGTCGCTCCTCACCCATATCACGTCCGGCTGGTTGCCTGACTCCATCTGCTTGCACGAACGGCATTCACCGCAGGGAAGCTCGCCCTCCCCTTCCCGTTCGCATTGCAACGCGGCCGCAAACACCTTCGCCAACACGCCCTTGCCGGAACCGTCCTCCCCGTTCAAAATGTAGGCGTGGGAAAACTTCCTGTGCAGGGCCGCTTGCTTAAAATGCTCCTTTATCTTCTCGTGCCCCACTATCTGCTCAAATCCAAGCATGCTCATCCCCCTGATTACGTAAATATGTCCAACAACACTCCCCTGTTCATCCGTAAACTTGTCGAATCGCTCAACCGCTGATTACGTAAATATATCCAACAACATTCCCCTTATCTCGTCTATCTTGCTGAGTATCAGCAGGTGGTCCTTCTCCTCCTTGATCAACTCCGCCGCCAATTCGTCCAAATTCTTGTCTATCAGCTTTATAATGCCGTATATCCTGTGCCTTCCCCGCCTGTCAAGAAAGTTCTCCCTTGAAAATTTGTGGGAACGACTCACGATCTCGTTCATGAACTCCCGTATGACCGCCCGATAGCTCTTCATGTCCCTTACGTCCATGTGTTTGCCCAACTTCTTGCCCTTCATCGTAATGTCTTCCATCATCAACCGCAGTCTCTCCTGCAATCCCGACTCCTCTATATGGCTGATCAACGTAAACTTGAAGGACCCGTCCGCTTCCCTCGACGGCACCGCTTGCTCGACCGGACTCGGTTGTTGGGTCTGGTTAACCTTTATATCCATGCCGTTCCCCTTCTCTCCTATGGTCCGCTTCCCACACGAGCCTATTATATACCATTCTACCGCACTTTGTCAAACTTGCCTAAATGATGCGGACGCAAGCTTGCGGGAGATGTCGACTGAATAGTATCTAGGCGTCCGTGCGTTTGATTGCGTCCATGATTTCGGCACAGCACCGCATTAGGTTTTCCGTGTTATAGCGTTTTGTTATGTTGTTTTTTTGCAATTGATTCTCGCTGAAGTCTTCTTCGTCGGCCAGATACCTTCTACAGACTTCTGCGGGGCTTGGGTTGGCGGTTTGGTTCCTCTCTCTGGCCAAGGCGCGGTCGAGGCGCACGAAATCATCCACTTCTAGGTATATCGGTACGACGTTGTCTTTTCCGTAGAATTTACTTATTTTACTATATGCGTCAAGGGTCGCAATGTAGAGAAAGTTTGCGCCGCTTCGCAACCGTTCTTCGTGGACGGTGAGGTAATGCCATTCCCCGTGGACGGTATGGTACGTGCGGTATTCCACCACCTTGTTCTCGCGTTGGAGTCGAAGCATCTCTTCCTGGGTGATGAAGTGGTACTCCCCCCCTTCCCGCTCCCCTTTTCGAATGGGCCTGGTCGTGTAGGGTACGACGGGTTCTAGATTCAACTGCCCTTTTTGTTTTAGGAGTTCGGCGTACACGGTATCCTTTCCCGTCGCGCTCTTACCCATTATGATAAATATCATGTCTTATCCACCACTTCCACTTTCTTTTGACTTATGTATCGGGGTCCCCTTATCTCATATCCCGCCCCCATATGGGCGAGCATGGTTTCCACGCATTCCTTGGTTATTCCTTCGCCCGGCACCATCAGGGGTATTCCCGGCGGATAGAGGTACGCCATCTCTTTTGCGGTCTCGCCCGCCAAATCCCCTATGGCCTGAAACCTCCCTTTACGTCGATGCGCCTCGCGTGGATTCATGTGGATGGGCAACGGGGGAGGGGTTTCGTTTTTTATGGATGGGACGAGGGGAATCGGTTGGCGGGAGCCGTTCGTTGAGGCGTTTGTCTCTGTTGGAGCGGCCGTGGCGGCTGACGGGGACAGGGCGGCGTCCATCGTCAGCAGGGCTTCCGCGAGCCGTTGCAGGCCGGAGGCTTTATCGCCGACGCTCGTCATGGCGACCACGTAATGGAGGGCGGCCATTTCCAATTGGAGGTCGTGGGCTTGTCGGAGGCGTTGGGACAATTGGAGTCCGGTTAGGGGCGTATGGTCGGACGTACGGTCGGTCATGACGACTATTTTTGAGGGGTCGTGGACGACGTCGTTGCCTTGGTCGTCTTTGGGTTGGTGGAGCAAGGCAAGGTTCTTCATCGCGCCCAGCCGTCGGTAGGTTTTTTGTAGACTCTCGGCATAGGCGTCAAACGCCGGCCCACTTTCTTGCAGGAACCACATGCAACGGTCGATTCCGTACATCAGAATATAGGAGGGGCTGCTGGATTGGTAAATGGACAGGTATTTCTCTATTGAGGCTTGGGGAACCAGGTCACCGCTGACGTGCAGCAAGGCGGACTGGGTAAATGCGGGCAGGGTTTTATGCAGGCCATGGATGACGACGTCGGCGCCCCCGGCGACGGAGGAGGGTGGAAACAGGGGGTGAAAGCCAAAGTGTGACCCGTGCGCCTCGTCCACTATGAGCGGGACGTTGTATTGGTGGGCGATTTGGGCTAGCTCGGCTATGTCGGAGACTACTCCCTCGTAGGTGGGCGACGTGAGGATTACGCACGCCGCGTCGGGGTTCCGTTGCAGGGTTTGGGCCAGCTGGTCGGGCGCGACGGCACCGGTAATTCCATATTTGGTGATGGTCTGCGGGTACAGGTAGACTGGTTCGGCCTCCCGAAGGAATACGGCGTGGTATGCGGAGAGGTGGCAGTTCCTCGCCATGATTACTTTGTCCCCCCTGTCGGCCAGGGCGGACACGGCGGCAAGTACGCCCCCCGTACTTCCATTGACCAGGAAATGGGTTCGCTCCGAGCCAAATATTTGGGCGGCGTGTACCATCGCCTCCCGCAACGGCCCTTCCGCATGGTGCAGGTCGTCAAACCCCTCTATTTCCGTTATGTCGATGGCGTAGGGGTCCACGGCGGGCAAGATTTCCCCGTTACGTTTGTGCCCCGGCATATGTAGTGGGTATGCGCCTTCCACTCCGTATTCCAACAATTTCTCATAAAAGCGCTTCATATAGGTACGCCTTCCCCTTCTTCCCTACGCGCTTTACGACTCCAAGGCGGTTCAGGATGAGCAACGCCGTCTGTGCGTTCGACAGGCCGATGCGCGCTTCTTGCTTGTATTCTTTGGCAGTGAAATGTGTCGGCAAACTCTCCGGTATCAGCTGTCTGTAGTCGTCCATGTTGGTGATTACCACTTCGTCCACAAGGCCGACGGGTATCCTTTCGTACCTCGTCGAACCCTTCTTCCTGTCTTTACTCCACCCATTGAGCAGTCGGTACTCCTCCACGTCCATCAGGACGATGTGTATGTTCAGGTGGGGGTGGTCCAAGTATTGGCTGATTTTGTACAGTTCTTTGAAGATTATGTAGGGCGTCCCCGTCTTCGGGGATTTGCGTTTGCCGCTCATCTCCCCCGTCTCCGGATCCATCCAATAGAGCCATTTGTGGTGCGGTATGGGGTACACGATGGTCACTCTCCCGTCCGCAAGGAATCGCTCCAGCTTCCCCCGCATCAGGTGGAAGCTCGCCGTCTGTACTTCGATTACCCCGTCCTCCAACGCAATGTCGGCTACGTAACGACCCTTCCGCACTTCGTGCTTCTCCTCGTCGGGCTCGAAATAATGTTTGAGTACTGCGTGTACGGTCTTCTCCTGCAACCGCCCGATTCCGTCGCGGTTGATTTGGTTGTGAATCACTTTGTCACAGGCCGCCTGAAATTGTTCTGGATTCATTCTCCCGCATCCCCATCCTCTATGGCTTTGGTTTCGTCGGCTGATACAAAACATTCGAACTCCGCCCTATCGGGCTACGTTCTCATGTTTTTGCGGGTCCCAAGGTCATGTGTTTTCATGCAAGCATGAAACACATGACCTTTTGACCCTGGTATCATCATATCAAAACGTTCCTCGGATTACAATCCTTATTTCTCCGTGCTGGGCAAGCTGATTCTCAGGAACCGCCGCATCGCCTGTTTTAAATTGAAGGGGATGAGCGGGTAGAGGTAGCTCTTCCCCCCTATTGTCTTGTTGCTTACGACGGCCAAGAGGGTGAGCAGTATGCCGCCCACGTAGCCGTAGACGCCGAGCGTGGCCGTCAGGATTAGGATGATGATGCGCATGAATTTGAGCGCATATCCCAGTTCAAAACTGGATTGGGTGTAGTTGGCTATTGCCACGAAGGCCATATAGAGCATGATTTCGGAGTTAAACCAACCCGAGCTGACGGTGTAGTCCCCCAACACGATACCCGCCACGACGCTCAACGGCGTGCTGAACATGCTCGGCGTGCTGAGGGACGCCAAGCGCAAGCCGTCTATGGCGAATTCCAAGATGAGCAGTTGGAAGATGATTGGGGTATTGCTGGGTTCGGCTATCTTGATGAATTCGAGCGATGCGGGAATCATCTCCGGATTGGTCAGGAGCAAAAGCATCGTCGGCGTAAAAATGACGGAGGCGATGGTTATGACGAACCGCGTCAACCTCAAATACGTCCCCGTCAGCGGTGGAAAGTAATAGTCGTCGGCGTCCTCGATGATGTCGAACACGGACGTGGGGATGACCATCACGGACGGCGAATTGTCCACCAACACCACGATGTTGCCCTCGTACAGGCAGGCCGCCGCCGCATCCGGCCTCTCCGTATATTTGAATTTGGGAAATGGGTTGAGCCATTTATGTTGGTAGATGCATTCCGCCAAACTCTCTTGGTTCATCGTCAGGGACTCGACGTCCACCGCGTCAATGCGTCGCCTGACCTCGGCCAGCACGTCGGGGTCCACCCGGTCCGACATAAATGCGACGACCACGTCCGTGCGCGAACTCCGTCCCACGGTATGCATCTCCATGACCAAGTTGGGCGTCCTTATCCTCCTCCTGACCAGCGCCGTGTTAAAAATGAGGGTCTCCACGAACCCGTCCCGCGAGCCGCGCATGACTTTGTCCTTCTCCGGCTCCTCCACGCCGCGGGCGGGATACCTCCTACAGTCTATCGCCACCATCTGTTCAAACCCTTCCACCAACAGCATGGGAATCCCCGCCAACAGCATTTGCATGCATTTGTCCATGACGTCTATCAGGGTTACGCTACTGTATAGGATGTGGTTGTGAATGAACGCTTGTGCCGTCGGAGACATTTCTTCCGCCTTGACGTCGTCAAGCGAGCGCAATATGCGTTCCAACACCTCACTGTTACAAAACCCCTCCACATAGTAAAGGCAGGCCCGCCTGCCCCCCACGACAAACTGTCTGCATACAAGGTCGAAGCTCTTGTCCACTTTCATGACGTCGTCAACCATGGCCTTATTTTGTTCAAAATCCGTTACAAATTGTCCAGACATAACAACCCTCCACGTATACGCCGTACCTGAGCAGACACGCACGGCGTGTCGCTCAAGGTTTCATGCTTTTGACCCTGGTATCATGGTGTTATTATGTCCCTACTTTTTTCCTTTATTCTTTTCCCGTCCCCCCTTCCCACTTTCCCTTTACAAAACAAGCCAATGAGGCTATCATAGCATATAGGCAATCCATCATTTATCACACATTCCCATGCGTACCGTAGAATGTGGGGTAGTGGTTACCGTTCCGTCGCACGTCTGAACGATAACGGGATAGGGCGATGGGTTATGCGCTTCGGCACGTCTGAACGGTAACGGGGTAGGGCATGGGTTATGCGTGTCGGCACGTTGGGGAAGGGGATTGGTATGTTGGATACGGTGTGTGATTTTAGGGATGAGACTATCTATTTCGTCATCGTCTCCCGGTTTTACGACGGGGATTCGACCAACAACGTACATTGTTGGGACGAGGCGGAGTCCATGCGGCAGGGCGGTGATTCCGCATGGCGGGGCGACTTTAAGGGTTTGATGGAGAAGTTGGACTACATCAAGGCTTTGGGGTTCTCCGCCATTTGGATTACGCCCGTCGCCAAGAATATGAGCGGCTACGATTACCACGGTTACCATCCCGTCAACTTCCAGGAGGTGGACCCAAGGTACGAGTCCGCGGGGGCGACTTACCAAGATTTGATTGACGCCGTCCACGCCAAGGGCATGAAGTTGATTCAAGACGTGGTACTGAACCACACCGCCAGCTTCGGGGAGGAGAACCTGTATCCCTTGTTCACCAAGGCTGAAGACGGGGTGGATTCTTCTGACAACCTCGTACGTTTGGACCAGGGCAAACTCCCGGAGGATTATTTCAAGTTGCCGCCACACGAGCAATACCGGGTGAGGATTGACGCCATGAAGGAGGACTCATTGGACGTCGAGCACGTCTACCACCACGAAAAGAGTCTGGCTTGGGAGGGCTACACGGTACAGACCGGGCAGATATCCGGCGACTGCGTGGACCTCAATACGGAGAATCCCGTCGTCTCCGACTACCTGATTCGCGCTTACGAACGATACATACACATGGGGGTGGACGCATTTCGCATTGATACGGTCAAGCACATCTCCAGGCTGACGTTCAATCGGGAGTTCGTCCCCGCCTTCTTAAAGGCGGGCGCACCACATTTCTTCTTGTTCGGGGAGGTGGCGACTCGGTACCGTCAAGTCTGGAACAGTGGAATGCCCGCCATTTCCGCCCCCTTCTATACGTGGGCCGAGACGAGGGACTATCCTTGGGACGGGCGGACGGAGCGGGAGGCCAGCGTCCTCGCCCATTGGAACGACAACCAGAACGTTGGGGAGCAGCCCACCAGCGACAACCACCGATTGTACGGCAACGAGTACCATTCGCCAAAGGAAGGGGTACGGTCGGGATTGAACGTCATCGACTTCCCCATGCACTGGAACTTTAACGTGGCGGCGGACGCCTTCCGTATTGGGGTGGAGGGGGATTGTTTCTACAGTGACGCAACTTACAACGTCACCTATGTGGACTCCCACGATTACGCCCCTGACTGCGCCCCTGAGAAGCAGCGCTTTGCGGGTTCCCAGGACACGTGGGCGGAGAACCTCAACTTGATGTTTGCCTTTCGGGGCATTCCCTGTCTGTTCTACGGCAGCGAGATTGAGTTCATGAAGGGGGCGGAGATAGACCCCGGACCGATAAAGCCTTTGTGCGAAACGGGGCGGGCTTATTTTGGCGACCACATCGAGGGGGACGTGCAAGTGGAGGACTTCTCCTTGTACCAAGGGGCGACGGGTACCATGGCCGACTCGCTAAACCATCCCCTCTCCCTCCACGTACAACGACTCAACCGCATACGCAGGGCCATCCCCGCATTAAGAAGGGGGCAATACTCCACCGAGGGGGTACAAGGTGACATGGCGTTTAAGCGGCGGTATACCGACGCTTCTGACGGAGTGGACAGCTTCGTGCTTGTCGCCATCTCGAATTACGCGTCTTTTTACGGCGTTCCCAACGGTACTTACGCCGATGCGGTGACTGGCGACGTGCAAACGGTAACGGATGGAAATCTAACGGTTCAAGGCTCGGGCAAAGGAAATATGCGGGTCTACGTGCTGGACTTGCCGGGCAACCCCGCCCCCGGCAAGGTTGGTTCGGACGGCTTGTATCTGCGCTGACGATGTATCCCTTTATTGCATCTTGCACCCTTACCGGGGGGAGTTGGAGCTGGCGTTACGCCCCGACGTAATAATCCATCAATTCCTCCCACGTCTTTTTTTCGCCCCTAAATATGTTCATTACGTCCTCCGTCTCTAGGTTGTCGATGGGGTTCGCATGGTTTACTATCACCGCAATGCCGTCCCTGGCAATAACCGTCGGTATCAAGCCCGCGGTCAACTCTCTTTCATCCAGCTCCCTCGCCGCCATCCCCATATCGCACAGCCCTTTGGCCGTGACCCTCATTCCTTCCGTAGAGTTTTCTTGGCGCACCCTTATCTCCACGTCGTCGTTCTCGGCTTCGTAAGCCTCTCTTAGGTCGTCTATAAGTAGCGCAAGCGAAGGCGCGCCCGTGACGACAATCCTCCCTTTCGCCTTGTTACTCTTGAATTCGTCCGGATTCTTAACGAGGGGAGCATAACCTCTTCCCGCTATGACTTCCTGTCCCTCCTTGCTTGATAGGAAGGACAGAAAATCTTCCACTTCTCTGCTCATCCCAATCTGCGTAGCCGCGACAAGCGGTCTGGCAATGTCGTACCTTCCATTACTTATGCTCTCTAGGTCTATCTCCGTGCCATTTATTTTGAGTGCTTTCACCATTGGCCCAAACGCGCTAAAGGAAATGTAACCTATGGCGTTCTGGTTCTCCGACACCGCCGCCGACATGGCCGCCGCACTTTGAACCGTAACCGCCCCCCTCACTGCAACGCCTCCCCGCCCATTTTGCCCCGTCATTTCCCCAATGCTGAACAAGTCTATGAACGCCCTCCTAGTCCCTGACTCACGTTCCCTTGTAACGGGCATGATTTCATCCGTGATGGTGAACGGCGCGCGGGGACTCGGTTCTTCTTCGTTCACGGAGGGGATTCGCGGCAACTCGGGCATCTTGGGTACGTTCCCCCCTTGGCGACAGGCCGATAGGGCGTACGTAATGACGAAAAAGACTACTATGGCATATCGTTTGTGTTTCATACCATCCTTCCTTTCTCTGGTTCTTCGTGCAAAAAAAGAGAAACAACTTTGTTTTAATTAGTTGTTTCTCCTTGTCTTCTTTTTTATTCATGTTGGTATACTGACGCTTGCTTTGTTGCCACAGTTCTATGAAGTTATCTCTATTTCTTTATACGGCTCATATAATACTGCATCCTTGGAGCTTTTGGTTCCAAGTTAGTTCCAAGTTGGTTCCAAGTTAGTTCCAAGTTAGTGCGCAAACCAGCGCGCTACAGCAATGCGAAATCGGCGCTCTCAAATACCTGCTTCATAGGACACAGGCAAAAGGGGTGTCCGGACGGGTCTATCATGACCCTCCATCTATCGGAAAACTGCTTGTCCGCAAGGGTTGCGCCACACTGGATTGCATGTTCGACCGCTTTTTCCAAATCATCCACGGCAAAGTCTAAATGGGCCATTTGTTGTTGGGCCTCTGGTTCATCCGGCCACACGGGTGGAACATACTCTGGATTCCGTTGGAATAATATGCCGGGATACGCCCCCTGCTTGGTTCCCGGCGCCCCTATGCATATGAATTCCTCATCTTGAAACACTATCTCCCATTTTACGAGTGCTGCATAGAATTGCGCCAATGCAAGCGGGTCTTTGCAGTCCAGCACTACCTCGTACATCTTGATTTTTACTTCGTCATTCATTACGTAATCACCTCCATAATTTTTGATTTTTGCTTTTGATTTTGCCTTTGACGACAACCCTCAATATGCCTTGCCCCAATAGACGAGTTTGTCCGCCGGTTTGCCGCAGCAGATGCAGGTATCTCCGACTTTCTCCCCCTCAAACGGCATGCACCGCGACGTGGCGGTGGTGTCTTCCTTTATTTGAAGTTCACATGCCTCGTCCCCACACCACATGGCTTTGATGAATCCGGGCTTATTGGCGACAATTTCTTTGAATTCGTCATAGCTCGTCGCCGTAAATAGGTTCTCGTCCCTATGCTTTCTGGCTCGCTTCAACATCTCGGACTGCATGGTTTCCATTATCTCGGCCAGCCTCGCCTCCATTTCGTCCAAGGGAACGATGGCCTTTTCGTTGGTGTCGCGCCTAACCATTACGCATTGCCCCGCCTCGATGTCCTTCGGGCCAATCTCAATGCGGACGGGCACTCCCTTCATCTCCCATTCGCTGAACTTCCAGCCGGGACTCTTGTCGGAATCGTCCAATTTGACCGTGTACTTGTCTCGAAGACGTGATTTTAGTTCGTTCGCCTTCTCCAGTACTCCTTCTTTTTGCATGGCGATGGGTACGATGATGACTTGCGTGGGGGCAATCCTTGGCGGCAGCACCAAGCCGGAATCGTCCCCATGCACCATGATGATGGCACCGATGATTCTCGTCGACATGCCGAACGAGGTCTGGTGGACGTGCTTGAGCTCGTTGTTCTGGTCGGTGTATTGGATGCCGAACGCCTCCGCAAATCCGTCGCCAAAGTTATGGCTGGTTCCCGATTGCAGCGCCTTGCCGTCGTGCATCATGGCCTCTATCGTGTACGTGGACTGCGCACCCGCAAATTTTTCCTTGTCCGTCTTCTTGCCCTTAATCATGGGAATGGCAAGCACTTCTTCGCAAAAGTCCGCATACACGTTGAGCATCTGAATCGTCCGATCCTCGGCTTCCTCCGCCGTCGCATGGGCGGTATGCCCTTCTTGCCACAGGAATTCAAGGGAACGCAGGAACGGTCTCGTGGTCTTCTCCCAACGCACCACGGAACACCATTGGTTGTATAGCTTGGGCAGGTCCCTATAGGACTGCACGGTATTGGCGTATAGGTCGCAGAACAGGGTCTCCGATGTCGGCCTCACGCACAACCGCTCGGTCAACGGCTCCATCCCCCCATGCGTTACCCATGCCACCTCCGGCGCAAACCCCTCTACGTGGTCCTTCTCCTTCTGCAACAGGCCCTCGGGTATGAACATCGGCAAATACACGTTCTCGATTCCCGTCTCCTTAAAACGACGGTCCACTTCGCTCTGGACGTTCTCCCAGATGGCGTATCCGCCGGGGAGCAGGATGGCGCACCCCTTTACCCCTGAATACTCGATAAGCTTCGCTTTCTTGACCACGTCCGTGTACCACCTGGCAAAATCTTCCCCCCTTGATGTGATGTCCTCTACCAACTTCTTGTCCTTCGCCATTTCCTCGCCCCTCTCTCTATGCTTGAAAAGTTTACTCGACCCACTCTGCCTTCGCACAAATGCGACGGTTGGTGCTTGTCCGTCGCACTTCGCTCTAATGGTATTGATTGTATGATAGGAAGGGGGCGTTGTCAAGTGATGATTCGTGATAATCTTGCATACTACACATTGCTACACATTCATCACATGCTCTTGTCTAGGGCATATACATACTCTGCTTCATTAAACATGTATTCATACAGCTTCACTTCGCCTGAAAAAGATACCGACTTCCCGCCCAACACAAAAGCCAATGGTGCCAACGTATCTAAGAAAAGGTGGACGGTACGACTTTTTCCTGCAACCACCTCCTTTTCCCAAAGACATTTGTGCATGGCATCGTGTAGATACTCCGCAATATCTTCGAGGCCATCCCCACCTTCTATTACCATTACCTGTTGAAACAAGTATAAATCCCTATACCCGACTCCCGAAGTCGTTAGATACTCCTCTACTCGCCGAACAACTGCCATATTGTCACTGCTCTTTATCGAGACAATGCACACAACGTCCGAGCTGTCCTTATCATTTCCCTCTTGCTCCGTGCGATTTATGTTTACCCTCTTTTTCTCACGCACCTTGTTGATTGCAAACTCTATATCCCTTTCTCCCTGGCTGTTTAACAGTAGCAAATTCCTATTGCCTGACGCCCTTCCTATATCACCATATAGCTGCCCCAATTTGTATGCTATGCTTAAATGACTGTTTAAGCGAATGACCCGCTGCATATCGGGAAACTCACTGATTCTTTCCTTAATAAACGTAAAATCCTCCTTGATGGACGTCCAGAATTTCAGCCAAGAATGACCCTCCCTTATTCTCCTTCCATTTGTTGTATCAATGAATTTTGGGGTTAGTATGTTCCAATCATATTCTGATTTCCATTGAGGAGTGTTCCCGTATACGAACAACGTCTGTATGTTGAGCTTAAATACCCCTTCCTCCTTAGTTCGTTGGATATGCTCGATTATCAACGACCGCTTGATTCGATCATTTACTATGCACTCTATAACTGGTCTATTCCCAGTCTCATCGGCTTCATTGTCAATTCGCAAACGAATGTAGTTCAAGCCTTCTAGAGGAGTGCCCTTCGTACTGTCTAGGTTGATTATAAAGAAGTTGTTCTGCCCTTCGTCATGTGCCTTACATAATATTTCATCTAACTCTTTCCTCGCAGACGACCCTTCCCTGTAATACTCTTCTGAAAATAATACAACGGCATGCCTTGCCTTTCTGAACATCTTTTTAAGTATGTCTTCAAGCTCTTGAGCCGTGGCAAACTCTTCCGGCTTACCCTCGTCATAACCAAATTTGTCTCCGAAAACTTTCTCTAATTCGTCCGCTACCACTGCGGCCACATTTTTGTTTTTGTGAGAATACGACAATGCGATTTCGTAACGGTATTCCTCCTTATCCATGCTCTTTTCCCCTTTCTGCCGTTGGCTGGTGCGACGAACGGCTTAGCCCTCCATTGACTGTAATATCCCCTCTACCTTCGCCATCTTTTCCTTCTGCTTTTTCGAGGCCTTTTTCTTGTCCCATTTTCCCGTGGCAACCCAATAATCCTTAAGAATCTTGGCAACCAGAACCTTTTCTTCTCCATAGTCGTCCATCTTCTGGTAATACTCTATATCCTTACCCTCACCATTCGCTATCTCATACTCCATCCGTTCACTCATTGACATCTTGTCCAAACGTTTCTGTTGTTCCTCCTTCTCCTTCTGCTGCCTTTCCTTCTCTCGCCACTCCCTTTCTTGTTTGGCTTTCTTTTTTGACTCCTCAATTATCTTGTCTTCTTCCAGGATTAGTGCCTTAATCCTCTTAAAATTCGAGCTTTTTGCCATGCGCTCAATATAACTATAATACAAGAGTATTTCCTCGTAGGAGAGTTTCCACAAATCTTCTTTACCTGGCTCCATCCCCTCCTTCTCATTTCTAATGTCAAAGACTTGCTTCACAACGTTTTGAACAGCCTGACTACTACAGCCCGCAATGGAGTCCTTCACCCTATATACCCCAGACAAGGCTTTTCGCATGTTCAACTTATTTTCCTCGTCCGTTTGTTTCTCCAAGAAGGCACTTCTCATCAATCGCTTGACCACTCCAAATACCGAATTTTTTTTCTCTGTAAGAGACTCGTCAAACGCCTCAAACGCCCTTGTCGCTTTCTGCAATATCTGATACCTTTCCATTTGGCCCCCCCATAATATGTTCTAATTTTTTTATTGCCTCCATAATTTCTGGCTCTTTGTTCGTCTTATATTCGTTGGCCATTGTAACAACCTCCTCTTTCGTCAAAGTGAGGGCCTTGGCACCATACCTTTCCATTTCGTCTTCTACTTGGCATAGCTCGATTTTTACTTTGCCACACCCTAATGGCTTTCCATATCCCAATTTCAACTGGAATTGCCCTCCCACATTCATGGCATAAGCTAATAGAGACAGTTCCTCCCTTCTCATATTTTGGTAAGTAATTTCACCTTTCAGTACGTTGTTTGGCTGTAGCATTTCATAACGTGTCATCCTTCTTTTATTATCATCACTCGTAACCTCCCTTTTATCCGTGTAATAGAATTTCCTTCCACGGAATTTCATGTCCCTATTTTTTCCCGCGTCCTTTGTCCTTTCCCTATATTCTTTTTTTTTGCATTTGCCACATTGTCCTGTATCGCATGCTTTGCAGTAATATATACGTTCGTTTCCATATTTCACATTTTGCGAGAACACGTCATGTGGTTTGGGATACTCCTTGAATGGCGATTGCTGCAAAGGAAGCTCCTCAACATCAGACCCTCCCTCCTCTATACAGGTAAATTCCCCAAACTCCACCTTGCCTTTATAATTCACCGTCTCCCTGTTTCCTTTATCATCCCTTACCTCTGCTGACATTCCAAAAATGGAACATGCGGGACACAAACCTTTTAAATCGCTACACGCCACATGGTTGCCATGAGGCAATGCCCTTTCAAGCGCCGTATTCTTCGCATCCGGCAACTTAACTGCGCAACTATGGGAAACTGCTTCCGCAATACCTCGCACAACTCCCTTAATACTACTCCCTGGTATGATGGCACATCCATTTCTCCTCATGGTTAGATTTACCACCCTCCCTTTTTCGTCCACCTTGACGCGTCCTTGTCCTATATGTAGGGGGGAGCATACCGTGATGTTGAACGTCCATTTGCCGCTATAGGTGTTTGGCTCAAATCCATGTTGACTTAGCCCAGTGCTTCTTCTGCACTCGCCAATCAGAGGGACGAATCCATATGCCTTGTCTTTTAGATATGTCTGTTTGTCTGACATTATGCTTGTGCTCCTCCCATATTTCTTTTCTTCTCCACCTTACTTTTAATGTCTACATCTGATAACTCTTGCAACATATCCTCTAATTTAATGTCCGACAGTACTGCTTCTCCATAAAAACCACTTGTCCACTCATAGCTGACGGCATATTTCTCACTATCAACCAGCTCCTCTTTCTCTCCTTCGTATACATCCTTCAATCCCTTCGCACCCTTTCGATATTCCCTGAAAGCCATTTCGACATCCTGCACCTCCATACGGCCATTACCCCTTGTAGTCGCCGCACCCAACCCGATGTAGCCCTTGTCCAAATCCTTTAGCACGTACAGCAGTAAACGCAATTGGTACAACTCATAATTCTTAAGGAACATCTCCACGCGAAAGCTTCCCTCTTCCACCACCTCAAAATCATACAGTGCCCCCTTCTGCGCTGCACCAGTAATGCGGTTGATTCCCACTCCCGTCCGTTCTCCAGTGACGGGTCTCCCTATAGGGTATGCGTCCGCCACGCGTATCCTTGACGCAATTTGCGTGGAGCCAAACAGTTGGCAGGCCGGACACATTTTTTCATATACGAATTTGCCTTGCTCCCCCTTATTGTCATCTTTTCCCACATTGAGGATCCTTTTTTCCTCTCCGCATTTTTGGTTACGGACTACTACGTTACAACATTCTCCACCAAACAAGCTGACTATCTTCTCATATCGACTTCGCATTACACCCTTTAGGCTACTCCCCGGTATTATCACCGAATCCCTACCGTTATATCTGCTTTTTATGCATTGCATGTCCGGCAACGACGGATCCATTACGTTTCCCTTTTTACTCCTAATCGACAGAGGGCTTTTTGTATGTAAGGTAAATGATATCTTTACTTCATTTTTTAATTTCAAGAACATGTCACACCTCCTCCTTGGCCTTGCTCAACATCTTCTTCTCGATATCCTTATCCATAAGATAATCCTTGATGTTGTCGACATTAACCTTTTGGTACGTAACTCCTTCTAATTTCATCCCTCCAAATCCCCTAGACTTCATCCCCCCAATGGACAACATTCCCAACTCCATAGCGGACAGAATCATCTTTACGCATTCCCACTCAGATTTCAGCACGTTTTCCAATATTGCACAGAACTCGAATTCCGTCCCTTCCGGCACCACTTCTATCTCATACAGGCGGCCACTCACACTCTTTCCCAGATCCCTATCGATTGACACACCACTACGAACTTCAAATTCATTGTAAAAGGTCTCTGGCTTGACTTTGGAATCCCGGACCAACAATTTGGCTCCATTGTATTGGCCACCAAAGACTCTACAAACCAAGCATAATTTCCCTCCTGACCCATTCTTACCAAACAAGTACTCCGACAATTCCTGTGCCGCTTTAGAATCTGTTCTATCTAACAACTCTTTAAGCTCATCGGGTATTTCTTGTGGTTGGCCATCCCAATCATCCTTAGACTGGCCTTCCTTTATTTTCCAACACCGATACTCCTCTCTACACCCCCATTCATTTGGAAACAATGACTCCCTCACCTCACTGGCAAGTAACTGTTCCAGAAACCCTCGCATCATGCCCTTAATGGATGAGCCCGGAATAATGGGTGCGCCCTCCGCATTACGAAAAAACAATTTTCGGTTGTTGCTTGGATGAAACGCATTATCAGCTCCCCCAACGTGTATCGCCGTAGTCGCCACGAGGTTGCCCTCTATTATGTACCTATTAACAAATTTTTCAAACATATCATTCCTCCTATCCCTTTTTTTGCACTACCGTGGCCTTCCAATATAGATAGCCCATAAATTTTTCCGCTATATTTATTCTTATTTCTCTGGCAACGCCCTCTTCAATTGTGTTTGATTCCCTCTTCTGAACCTCTTCTTGAACCGCAGCCCACACGTTACTTATAACTTCCTTGAGAGTATCTACAATGTTTTCAGCAACTGTGTGCTTGTTGCCACACGATTTGCTCCATCCTTTTTTATTGAATTCTACCTCCATATCCTTTGCTTCCTGATAGCCAATAAACAAATATATTTCTTCCACACTGGAAGCTTTCTCAGACATTCCATTCATGATGTCCTGAAACTGTCGTCTTCCTATATTCCTCAACTCCTTGCCGACCCCTTTTCCCCCTTCTTTACTATCTTTTATCAAATTCTCAACTTCTTCTAAAAATAGGTTTGTCTTCTTAATCAACACTTGCTTTACCATCATAGCCGTTTGCCTGTCCATTTCCCCCATCTCATTCCTCTCCCTTCTTGTTCCCGTCTAATATGTCATACTCCATATGAAACAGGTCACAAATCCGAACCCTTCCAAACCCATGCTCCCTATAGCATCCAATGCCCTCCATCTCCTTGCTGAGTAGGGCGTCTACGTCATAGTCATTATCCTTCAGGATACTGAACAGAAATACGGCTCCCGCCTTCACTACCAATCTGCCATCTCTCCGCATCTCTGCCTCGCTACCCTTTGCCGTATCATATCCCCGCACAGCCTCTTGGCTTTTGTACGCCCGCTCCAACGTAAAGGCTTTTGGGAGTCCAATCTGCTCCTGTAGATATTTACAAAAATCCGCATCCGCTATCTCGAAGGGTTTCACCTCGTCCCCTTTTATTTCTTCTTGCTTCAAGTAGGCGTCCGTCAACAGGTCCACCGTTATGTAACGTCTCTCATCATCAATGTTGAGATTAAATTCTTCCACTCGCTTTTCTAGCTGTTCCCGTGTGTCAGGGGCCTCCGCCTCGGCATACCTCATGGCACACCTCCCCATTCCGCTTGTAAGCCCCGCACCAATACGCAACTCCCCTATTGTCATCATTCCCTCGCCTACCATTTCATTCACGGGCATAAGGCCGACGAACGTCACCCCTTCCGTCTTCTCTTCCTCCCCGACCATGACGCCCACAATCGCATTCTGGGAGTATAGCGCGCCTCGCTTTGACGAGCGACGCCTATAATCTATGGCGGTCCTAGATATCAACATGGGAACCACCCCTATTTTTTCTCCATTCTTATGGAATCCCTCCAACCGTTCCCACTTCGATTCATCCCCATGCCTCACACTCCCCTTGGCAATGCGCCATTTCACAATGTCCTTGGGGGTTTTCTGGTTGGCGTCACCCCTTACAACATATTTTTCTTCCTTCGCCGTAGCGGGATATGGACGCGCCCCCAACGGATACAATGTCGGGAACCATATATCCGCAAAGTTCCTGCACACCCCCCTGCAACCGCATTTCTGGCAACCTTCCATCCCCTTATACGTCAACCAATAATTCGGATGGCTATAGGGGCACCTTTCTATGATTGCCCTGGCATATGCGGCCCGCAACACGTTTCCCGGTATATAAGGCTTTGACTCTCTATAGTTGGATTTCAACGTTCTCCCGCCCACCATCAACGGAGAAAGCAAGGTGGCTTCCACCGTTATGTACTGATTATCTTTTTGCAATGGGTTAAACCTATCGGATGCCCCACCATCTTCACTTTGTCCTTCAACACACACACTTGGCTCCGTTGCACCTTCATCCGCAAAGGGTTCTCCCGCATTCCTCCATCCTTCGATCATCTCTTGCGACTGCTCTTCTCCATTAATGAAGCATTTGCAGCATATTGGCTCGTCCAACCAACCGAGTCCCGACGAACGGCCGCCTCCTATCGCAAATAGAAAACGAATGGCCGCCAACAGAAACGTTGTTATTGACGGATAGTCCTCCTTGGGTAGGAATCCTTGGATGTGGCTCTTGTATTCCATCATCCCCCCCTGTCCACTTGTCTCTCTCGTATAAAAATGCTTCTCACTTTTTGTCTTGGTATGGCGATTTATCTTAATGCCCGTCTTGTGGTCTATCAAGTACAGGTGATTCCCATCATACTGTTTGCGATTCATCATTTCCCCATCGCTGAAATGCAGCATCCCGTGGCGAACTCCTTCCTCCCCAAACAAAAGCTTTAGATATTTTCCATAAGCATAATTGTCGCTCAACACCTGGGCGCTCTGTGCAATGCATCCCTTAATACTGGAAGCTGGGATGCAGGGCAAATCGTGTGCGTCCCTTAAAAGGTATGCTTGGACGCCACCTATACTCCTTCCACCCCCAATGAAAAAGCTATTGTAAAACCGTATAGTCAGCTCTATCTTGACGTCAACCTTCTCCATCAGAACCTCCTTCTATATAATCCCACAACTCCACCACGTCCAACCACGGCGTATAGGATTCTTCCGTATCGGGCTTGTCTTCTTCTTTTTTGAATTTGATGTTCTGATATTCCGTAGTCGCCCCAAACCCTTTGGCCAACTCATACAACCCGTCTTCTATGCCTTTTCTTTTCTTGTCATGTCGCACCATCTGATACTCATAAAACAAATTTCCCTCACCTTTCCCATGGCCATACCAACTCTTCCGTAAATCTTGGGCGAACGCTTTCCCATCCTCTGCCTTGACTTTTTCTATAAACTCTTTCACAGCCTTCGCCTCTTGCCACGTATAGGGTCGCAACGTCCTGATTGGTTTTCCGTCTACATTTTTTCTCACGAATTTTAGCGACGAGCTACTGGTAATCTCATTCTCGACAGCCATCCAATCTAACGTCCCCGTAGCCTGGCCATCCTTCTTCTCCCAAGCCTTTTGCTTGGCCGACTTCAACAACTGCTGGGCAATGTCAAAGGAGTATTGTATCGGCTTCTTGCAATGTGTAATGCATACCCCTAGCGACATCGTAACACTATCTCTTCCTCCCAACCTGTTCTTAATTTGCTCATCAAACTCTTGCCCAATTTGGCAAGCTATTTCGTAAGCCTTTTTTCCCGGGACGATTATGAAAATGTCGTCCCCGCCAATGGCTATGATTTCAAACGGCGACATCTTCCTAACTTCCTTCTCCCTTTGTTCCTCGTCACTCTTTTCCGCATCCTCCTTATCCGGCGACGACAAACATTGATACAACGTCTCGAACACAATGTTCGTCACCACGGCTGATATTTCTTCACTGAAACATTTCATCTCCATCAACGAGTCGATTTCTCCCACCTTCTTGCTCATATCGTTGGCGTCGCCATAGATGATGCCGATGACTTCTGACTTTCCTCCAATTCCATCCAACGTTTCTTTCTGGATGCCCTTCATATCTACAACAACGTCGCCGTGTTCTCTCTCTATATATTTTTTATACTCATCCAGATTGCGGCTCTTGCTGCCATTTAGGATTTTTTTCAAGCAACTGGGACATAGTTTGCGCCGTTCTGCCTTTTCTCCCTCCCCGTACTCCACCTTGGCGTTGCGGTGTCTGCAAGATTCACAAATCTCCGTTTCTTCACTGGACAACAGCCTATACGTGTTCTTTCCATCCTGACCTTCCTCCTCTTTATCAGGCACGTCATCCTTTGTCAATTCTACCCGATGGTCCCAACGCATCCCTTGGCGCTCCTCTAAGGCAATATCCATTGCCTCGCTTATTTTCCGATACTCCTCAGGTTCTTTGGCAAGCAACTCCCCTATACCATATCGCATACTGATAAAATTGGACTGGGCCGTAATCGTCTCCCGTTCCACCAACGCCTCCATCTCCTTGCACACGTCTTGGCCGCACCCCTCTGGAAATATCCCCAACATCTTCCCTCCGCCGACATATATGAGGCATTCCTCGATATGTTTATCCTCTATCAATTTCTTCATTTTATCCTCGTTGACGTCGTCCAGCAGATAGCTGGCTCCCCTTATCTCAGGTATACGATTCGTCTCCATGTAGTATTGCTTAATCTTGACTATACCGCCCTTTACTACGTCTATCTCCGTGTCCGGCAAGATTTCCCCTTGCTCTTGCAAAGGGTTCATCATCCTCTCTATTTGCTCTAACTCCGGACACGCCAATTCACCCGAACCGTACTTCCACGTCAAACCCAGCAGGCGCAGCTCGTCCACCTGTTTCTTGCGCTCCTCACCAGACAATCCTTCCAACTCCTTGTATTTCAGACAATAGAGGAGAGCCGTTCTAATGTGGATATAGTCACAAATCCTATAGGGAAGGACTTCGTCACCAATACGGAGTGGCAAGGAGGGCATGGTGGCGGATTCTCCCGACAAGCTTTTCCCATCATTATGTACGAAGTCACTTACCGCCTTAAGCTTTTCTCCATCCCCCTCTTTCTGAAGAAGTCCCTTTATTGTCTTTCGGCCTTCGTCAAGGATTCTTTGGTAATTCGCCTTGGAAATGAAAGATTTCGTTCCCGTAATGCAATCGTCCCAAATTACATAATCTTCTTTATTCATCTCCCCTAATTCACTCTCATCTACCAATTTTTTTCTATACTCGTCGTATACTTTTCTCTTCTCGTCCATATATTTACCTCATTTAACATCGCTAGAATTTAATTACATGTTAGAGTATATCACATTCTTGATAATATGACAATGTTTTCATTGGAATAATTTTGTTTTCTTAATTTTTGTTTATAACGCCCCACGTTCGGAACAATATGCCTTGACATTGTTCCGAACGTGTGTTACTCTGATGCCGTGAAGGGATGTGGTTGCCTTGAGTAACGAGTATATAACCGCTCGGCAGGCGGCAGAAAAATGGGGCGTATCCGACCGACGCATTCGGGTCTTGTGCCAGGAAGGCAGAATCCCCGGCGTGGTCAAGGATGGCAAATCCTATCGAATACCCGCCAACGCCACGAAGCCGACCGACGGTCGCGAAAAAAAGCCGTCGCCGCTTTCTGCCACGCGCTGGCTAAAATGGGAGGACGCCATTATCGGCACCATCGACGACGCCAACGCCATTTCCTTTACCATGCCGGAATATAACGACGTCGTCTCCCTCTATACGCATGGAATGACAACCTGGAATTCCGAGCAATTCACGGAGTTCCTCTCTGAGCGCATCGTCAACCGAGACCGACGGGATATTGAAAGAATTCTGTTTCGTTGTGGGTTGTCCCATTACGATGTGTTACGTATTGCCGAAATCACGCGGGGCATCCATCCCAAGGACTTGATATGGATTGCACATGCGGAAGACGAGCGGTTTGACACGGTTATCACCGACGTGTTCGATTCGGTATTTCACCGGCAGATTGACTTGGTCGGCGACAGCCTCGACACTCCGGAGGGTTACAACGTTAAGCGCTACGGCGTGTATAACGGCCGGTATGGCATTTATAAAAAGCGCATCAATCCCTTGACGACGGATGCGGAATCAGAAGTTGCCGTGTATCTGCTTGCACAGAAATTCGGGGTTCCTTGCTGCCCTGCTTACCGCATTGATGACGACACGGCGTTCTCCACTTTTCTATACGATTTTTCACGGGAATACGTCGTACATTTCCGTCGCTTGTTTGATGGCGCCCGCTCTGACAATGAGTATCAGAACCTAATTTCCGTCCGTCCACAATACAAGGACGACATAGCCCGAATGATTCTATTGGATTTTATTACAAGGCAAGACGACCGACACCTCTCCAACATCGCCATTAAGATGAGAGTCGGGGGGGAATCCTTTTACCCCCTTTACGATAATGGCCGCAGTCTGTTCTATGAAGATACGGAGGAAATGGTCGCGCGGGCGGTTGCCAATCCAGCGGGCCACGCCACCACTTTCGGGTATTCGGGTACCTATCTGGATTACGTGCGGGAGATTGCCAAGGAACGCGATGGGCTGGGCGGACTTATCAATCTTGAAGTTACAAGCAGTGAGATTGCCAACATACTGAGGATGGCAGGCTTCAAGGGATACCATTTTGACGGTGCGCTGGAGTGGGTGGCAAAGACCCTTGACATAATTCGAGGATTTTTATAGCCTTGTACCTTTTCCATGATTTTCAAAATATTTGTGCGCTGTATTGCACATACCCTTGACTTTCCCTACAAAAGCATATACACTGTTCATAAACGGAGGTGGTTTCTGTGAGTAAGCTACTTGCGCGTCCACAATACCTCGACCAACCCGTCCGATTGAAAGACAAGGCTCGACGCCATTCGCGACCACAACCCCAAGTACCTATTGACAATGGATTTCACGCCCAACGCCTCCCATAACGGGATTCGACAAATCAACGCGCTGGACTGGTTGTTGGGCGAACCTTGAAAGGGAGGTTCCATGGCTACGAACGTGATTCAAATCAACCAACTGACCAAGTATTACGGGGTCAAGAAGCATCGTGGCATCATCGACGTAAGCTTCAACGTGGAGGAGGGTGAGGTTTTCGGCTTCATTGGGCCGAACGGCGCAGGCAAGTCCACCACCATCCGCACCTTGCTCGCCCTCATCTTCCCCTCGTCGGGCAGTGCGACCATCTTCGGGAAGGACTGCATTAAGGAAGCCTCCGAGATTGCCAAGGACGTGGGGTATCTGCCGTCCGAAGTCTTCTACTATGACGGGATGAAGGTCGTCGATTTGCTACGGTATTCCGCCAGCTTCTTCCACAAGGACTGTAACGAACGCATTCACGGCCTTGCCGACAAGCTGGGGTTGGACCTGAACCGCAAGATTGAAGACCTTTCTTATGGCAACAAGAAGAAGGTTGGCATCGTACAGGGATTGCTCCATTCCCCCAAGCTCATTATCTTGGACGAACCGACCAGCGGCCTCGACCCCCTGATGCAGCAAACGTTTTTTGACTTGTTGCGGGAAGAGAACAAGAAGGGTGCGACCATCCTATTTTCATCCCACATCCTCAGCGAGGTTCAGAAGATGTGCGACCGCGTGGCCATCATCAAGGAGGGGCGCATCATCCAATTGCAGAAAATTAGTGAACTCCAAGAGGACACCTACAAGAAATACCACGTCCAAGCCAAATCCCCGATTGCCAAGGATTATTTCAAGGAGGACGGCGTCGTCAACTATACGGAGACGGGCAGTGGTGCAAGCTTCTTATATAAGGGGGACGTGAATTCCGTCATATCCAAATTGAGTCGGCTCGAGCTCCTGGACCTCACGATAGAAGAACCCTCTCTCGAGGAAATCTTCTTGCACTATTACCAATAAGGGGGTGTGACACGTGAACGTATTCATATATGAAATGAGGCAATACAGGAAGTCCATCCTCTCCTGGTCCATTGCGTTTGCCATTATGGCCTTCGTCTTCCTATCCGCCACTCCCCTCTTCATCAATGAAACCAGTAGTATGAAGGACCTGTTGAGTGGTTTCCCGGAAGCCGTAACGGACGCCATGGGCATCAACATGGAGAATTTTTTTAGCGCGGTAGGCTTCTACTCCTACGTCTTCCTATACATCAGCCTTGCGGCGTCGATACAGGCGATGAACCTGGGTTTGGGCGTCATCTCCAAGGAAAATCGGATGAAGACTGCGGACTTCCTCCTAACCAAACCAATGAGTCGAACGAAAATTTACCTGCAAAAGCTACTGGCGGTCCTTTGTTCCCTACTGATTACGGAGGCCGTCTTCCTCCTATCCGCCATCTTGTCCATCCACGTCATCACCAAAGGGGACTATGACTTCACGTCCTTCCTGTTGATTAACTTGTCCTTTGTCCTCATACAGATGGTGTATTTTGCAATTGGCTTGTTCGTCGCCACCGTCGTGGCAAGAATCAAGTCCCCCATCTCCGTGACGATGGGCGTGTGTTTTGGCACCTTTTTGGCCGGCATGGTCGGCGCCATCCTTGAGAGCGAGGCGTTGCGATATTTTTCCCCGCTTAAGTATTATGCGACAAACTATATCATGGAGAACCATTCGTTTGAAACCCGCTACCTCGTCCTCGGCGTCTCCCTAAGCCTCGCCTTCGTCGTGGCAAGCTACATCCTGTACGTGAAGATGGACGTGGATGCGGTATGACGGTCGACAACCCCAAGCCCCTGCAACCAGAAGGCTGGGCGTTCATTGTATATGGACAGTTGTGTTATAGAAAGGAGCTTAACGTTATGTTCCCAATTATAAGGCGCGAATTGCGGGCCAATTTAAAATCCATAGTTATATGGGGGGTGTGCATGCTTTTTATGGCGTTGGCCGGGTTCGGTGAATACGACGTCGTCATTACTGAGGGTTCCGCCTCTGACTTGACTTCGATAGTGGACGTCATGCCCCGAATCCTCCAAGTCATGTTCGGAATGGGGGTCATCCCCATAAGCACCGCCGCCGGTTGGTACGTGTGCATGTTCTTATGGTGTTCACTTATCGCCTACGTACACGCCGCCTTACTGGGGGCGACCATCCTCTCCAAAGAGGAGAGGGACAAAACGTCGGAATTTTTGTTTACGCGGCCCGTCAAACGCAGTACGGTCGTAAGCGCCAAGATGGTGGCCGCCGCCCTCAACTCCCTTTTCGTCGTCTTCATCGCATGGGTGGGTACCTTGGTCGTCTTCTCCTCCCCCATCAGGAGAGAGGGCGGGGTGGGCGACGTGGCCATTACCCTCGCCGACGTCCACGCCACCATGCTCGGCATGTACCTGACCGCATTAGTCTTCCTTTTTCTCGGCTTCTGTCTGTCCGCCGTCTTCTCTGGACGGGGAAAGGCGGCTCAATACGCCAGCGCCGTGGTGCTTGCCACTTACTTCGTCTCCGTCGCCATCGAAATGCTGGGCGAAGTGGACGAGGTGGCCGCCATCTCGGATTACCTATGCCTCCTGTCGCCGTTTCGGTACTTTGACCCGGCAAGGATGCTGCAACACGGGTTTGAACTTGCCTACCTCCTCTTGGCAACGGCCCTGGTCGTGGCAATGGGCTACATTACTTTTCGGGCGTTCGGCAAGCGAAACCTGCACGGATAGGTACCTGCGAACTTTCCTATAAGGTTAAAAAGCGTTGACTGAGAAGCGCAACGCTCAACAGTTCCACTTCGTGGAACTTGCTCCGCAAATTAGAACTTTCCTATAAGGTTAAAAATACGGGCGTGCTTCCTATCAAGCACGCCCGCAACTTCATCCTATAATCTCCTTATGTCTTCCCTTACTCTTCCGTATAGTCCTCATCATCGTAATACTCTTCATCGTCATAATACTCTTCATCGTCGTAATACTCTTCGTCATCTTCGACTTCCACGTTCACTGTACCCACTTGCCTCGTCTTCCCATTATAGGATTCCCTGACCACAAGTTTGGTGGTTCCCGCTCCAACGGCCCTGATGACTCCCGACGTACTGACTCTGACGACGGCGGCGTCACTTGACTCAAACCGATAGTTCGCCTTGCTGTTGATGTAGTCAAGCAATTCCTCCCCTTCAAACTCCTCGTCCAAGAACATGTACACGTCCTTTTCATTTAGTACGCATTTTTCCACGACGACCTTAAACGTCCCAACCTTCGTCGTCTTTCCCTTTATCGTCTGCGTCACCGCAATTTTCGCCTTACCTCCGGCAAGCCCCTGTACCAACCCCGTTCCATTGACGCTGGCTATTGCGGGCCTTTTACTCTCATAGGTGTACTTTGCGCCTTTCGCCTTGCCCTTGAGGACAATCCTCGTTTTATCCGCTACCGCTATTGTTGCAGTTTTTGTCTTTAACGTGGTTTTGGAGGCCGCCATTACAATTCCCTTCTGCGCTTCCCCCACCCGTATGCCTGCGATGCGTCCACCCTCGACTGGCAACGCCATCATGACCGCCAACAATAGGCAGATGGTCGTAATCTTTTTTTGTCGTCTTGTAATCACTTTCATTTCCTCCTTTCAATTTATTCAATCTATATTAAGGTATTGCTATAGATTACATGGTTCGAGCGACAAAAGGTGTTTTGTCGCTCTGATACCACGGACTGCTCCGCATTGCATGCTCTCGCAGTCCTAAAAACATTCGAAATTCGCCCTATCGGGCTACTTTCTCATGTTTTTGCGGGTCCCAAAGTCATGTTTTTTCATGCAAGCATGAAACACATGACCTTTTGACCCTGGTATCATTACATGTTCGCAAGGCTTCCTTCGATGTCCGCAATGATGTCGTCCACATTCTCAAGTCCAACTGAAAAGCGAATCAGTCCCGGACTCACGCCCGCCGCAACCAATTGGTCATCCGTCAATTGGCGATGCGTCGCACTGGCCGGATGCAGCACGCACGTCCGAATGTCCGCCACATGTACTTCGTTGGAAGCCAGCCTCAAACCGTCCATGAATTGGGCCGCCTTCTCCCTGCCCCCCTTCATCGTGACGGCGATGACCCCGCTCGCCCCCTTGAGGTACTTCTGCGCCATGGCGTAATTCTTGTCTCCCGGCAATCCCGGGTACACCACCTCTTCCACGTGTTCGGATTGGCCGAGGTACTCCGCTACCTTGATGGCGTTCTCACAATACGAGCGCATGCGTATGGACAACGTCTCCAAACCCAAATTAAGCAGGAATGCGGAATGGGCGGACGGGTACACCCCCATGTCCCTCATCAGCTGCATCCTTGCCTTTACTATATAGGCCATCGAGCCAAATTCCTTCGTATACACGACTCCGTGGTAGGACTCGTCGGGTTCCACAAACTCCGGGAACTTCCCGTTGCCCCAGTCATAGGTGCCGCCGTCCACAATCACCCCTCCCACCTGAAGGGCGTGGCCGTCCAAATATTTGGACGTGGAATGCACGACGACGTCCGCACCGTACTCAAACGGCTTGCATAGTACGGGTGTGGCAAATGTGTTGTCCACGATGAACGGTACCTCATGTTCATGTGCTATTTTTGCCACCTTCTTTAGATCCAGAACGTGCAGGGCGGGGTTTGCCAGCGTCTCGCCAAATACAAGCTTCGTGTTGGGCTTAAACGCCTTGTGGTACTCCTCCTCCGTAGCGTCCGGGTCAATAAAGATGCATTCAATCCCCAGTCTCTTCAGCGTCACGCTGAACAAGTTGACCGTCCCACCGTAGATTGTCGTCGTACTGATGAAGCTGTCCCCGGCGGAGCAAAGGTTCAATATCGACAAAAGGCTGGCCGCTTGGCCCGAGGACGTACACATGGCCCCGACGCCCCCTTCCAAATCCGCAATCTTCTTCTCCACGGCGTCCACCGTGGGATTGGCAAACCTAGAATACATGAATTCCACGGGCATGTCAAACAACGCCCCAATCCTCTCCCTATTGGGAAACCAGTACGTCGTACTCTGAACAATGGGTACCACCCTCGGTTCCCCGTCCTTGGGCGTGTACCCAGAATGCAAACATTTTGTCTCGTCCCTCATTCTATATCGTTCCTCCTAATGATTTCAACTAACTCGCAGCTTGAACCTCTGTACCGCCTTGTCGTCGGCAAATTGAATCTTCTCAATGTGCGCGCCGAGCAAGTTCAGTTTTGCCTCAAAAGATTCATATCCCCTCTCAATATACTCAATCTGGTCCACCACCGTGTATCCCTCGGCCATCAATCCCGCCAAAACCAGTGCGGCCCCCGCCCTCAGGTCGGGAACCGTGACCGCCGCCCCCGTCAACCCTTCCACCCCGTTGATGATGGCGGTATTGCCCTCTATATTGATGTTGGCCCCCATTCGGGACAACTCCCCTACATATTTGTAACGATTCTCCCAGATGCTCTCCGTTACGATGCTGCTACCGCTTGAAACGGACAAAAGCGTGGCAAACTGCGGCTGCATGTCGGTGGGGAACCCTGGATACGGTAACGTCTTGACGTGGGTGTGTCCCAACCGTCCGTCCACCCTTACGCGAACCGCATCGTCAAATTCGTCCACCCTCGCCCCTATCTCCTCCAACTTGGCCGACAAGGCGTCCAAATGCTTGGGAATCACGTTGTTCACCCTCACGTCCCCCCGCGTCGCCGCCGCCATCAGCATAAACGTCCCGGCCTCAATTTGATCCGGGATAATCGAATAATCACTGGAGTGTAGCTTCTCCACTCCTCTTATACGGATTAAGTCCGTACCCGCACCCTTGATGTTGGCCCCCATGCTGTTCAGGAAGTTGGCCACGTCCACTATGTGCGGCTCCTTCGCCGTATTCTCCAACGTCGTCTTGCCTTTGGCCAAGCAGGCGGCGAACATGGTGTTGATGGTCGCCCCTACGCTTACGACGTCGAAATAAATGTGGTTGCCCACCAATTCGTCCGCCTCGGCACAAATCATGCCGTGCTCAATCTTGACCCGCGCCCCCAGCGCCTCAAACCCCTTCTTGTGCTGGTCAATCGGCCGACTGCCGATGTTGCACCCTCCGGGCAGGGCCACCTTCGCCTTCTTATACTTACCCAACAACGCCCCTAACAAATAATATGAGGCGCGTATCTTTTTAATGTAATCGTAATCAATGTATACCCTCTCCGGGTTGATGTTGGCTCCATTCACCTTGACCACATGGGGGTCCTTCCCATCCCTCTCGACAATGCCCCCAATGTCCTGAATGGCCGCCAACATGGTGTTCGTATCCCTCACGTTGGGCAAATTGTCTATCACGACCGTCTCGTCCGTCATGATTGCTCCCGCCAAAATTCCCAAAGCCGCATTCTTTGCGCCGCCAATCGCAACGTCCCCAACCAGCGGTTTACCACCCTTAATTATGTATTGCTCCATCTTCCGCTCCTTGCTTTCGTCATACCGCCGCAAACGCCGTACTCCGCAAGGACGCTTGACACACGATTGACATATTCTCGTTCTCTAAAATTATAGCATAATATTTCTTATTGTAAATCTAATTTTGCCTTTGTAACACAAATTTAATATTTACCAGCTTTTCCACCCTCAAAAAATGTATTCATTTGTCCGATAAATAAATATACTATCCTCTACAAAGAATGAAAGGCGGTTGTCCAAAATGGCTGAAAAATATATCGAAATCGAATCTGTTTCTGACGAGGTTCGCGAAAAAGTAAGGCAGAACCTCAAGTTTAGGACGGGCAAGTTCCTGTGGAAGGTCAAGTTCAACGTTCCCTTGGACCCAAAAACCGTCAACAACATTAACCTTTACGTCACAACCATGAATCAAACCCCCCTTAAAACGGCAATTCGTTATAACTCCATTGAGAACGAGATAGAGGTAGAACCTATGGAAGCCTACACGCCAGACGAGTCCTACGTTCTCAACATTACGCAAAATGTGAGGTCGCTAGGCGGCAAAGCCCTCAAAACCCCCGTCCAACTCCAGTTCAAGATGGAGTAGTTCGAAGCGGCAAAGCCATAAGGGTAGGCGCCACTAGAAGTCCACGCCCTTTTGTAGCGACAGCATAAGGGCGGGAATCAGTTGTTTTTTCCTGGACACCACGTCCTTCAGCACCACCTTTTCCTCCCGTTCCCCCGTCGCCCCTTTCCATCCGTCCTGCCCCTCCCGCGCGCCATATCCGGCAAACGCGTCCAAAATCAGTTCCTTGGCGCCCTCGCCATAATACAGTATTTCCGTCGAGTTCTCCAAAATGTTGGTCAACATGAAGAACATCATGGTGACGGCGTGGCTTCCGTACGCCTTCTCCAAGTAGGGGACGAGTTTGGCCTTGCTATTCTCCAACTCTTCTCCGTCCATGGAGCTAATCTGTCCCACCCCGAATACCACTCCCTCCGACGTAAATTTCTTGAAGTCATGGTAGAACACCTCTTCGGGCGACTTGTCCCGCAAATTGCTTCCAATGGCAAACATCTCCCTTGCGTGCTCCTGTACGTCAACGCCAGCAATGGCCGCCAACTCCTCCGCCGCCGCCCTGTCAATAGGCGTACACGTGGGCGACTGGTATATCAACGTGTCCGACAAGATGGCGGAACACAACAGCCCCGCAATCTTCGGGCCGATGGATAGGGCGTTCTCCTTGTACATGAGGTAAACGATCGTGGCCGTACAACCAACGGGCTGGTTCCGAAAATAAATGGGACTCATCGTTTCCACGTTGCTCAGTTTGTGGTGGTCTATGATCTCCAATATCTCCGCTTCCTTTATCCCGTCCACGGCCTGGGAGCGCTCGTTATGGTCCACCAGAATGACTTTCTTCTTCTTGGCGTCAAGCAGGTTCCTTCTGGAAATGGAGCCGCAAAGGTTTCCGTTTTTGTCCAGTACCGGGAAGTCCCGATACCTCTTTTTCGCCATGACGACCTTCACGTCGTCGATATAGTCCTCCAGTTGAAACGTCACGACGTTGTCCGTCTTCATAAAATGTCTGATGGAAATGCTTTGGTTGATGAGGCGGGCCACCATGTACGTGTCATAGGGGGTCGTGATGATGGCGCACCCCCTTTCCCTCGCCAATTTGGTTATGGTGACGGACACCGCGGCCCCTTCGCACACAATGATGCATTGAGCCTTCATTTCTATCGCGCACAATTGCATCTCATACCGGTTGCCCAATATTACGACGTCCTTCTCCTCGATATAATTCTCCAACAAATCCGGATTGGCCGCCGCCACCAGAACCTTCCCCTCCTCAATCCTGTCGTCTTCCCCGCCTACCACCAATTCACCTTCCAGCGTCTCCAGGAGGTTGCGGTAGGTGGTCTTGGCCGTCGCCAAGATGCGGTTGTCGTACACGTCCATATAGGACTTCGTTATGTCCGCAACCTCTATCAACCCCTCCAGCTTGCCCTCCGACACGACCGGCAAAGTGGAGAGTCTCTCGTCCCTCATTTGTTCCCATGCGCGTTTTAAGGATGCGTCCTTGTCCACTCCCCCCACTTTGTGGATGTGTATGTCCTTAACCTGCGTCCTGACGTCCGACAAATAAGAGGGCGGGTGAACATTAAATCGATCCAACACGAACTGTGTCTCCGAATTAATCTGTCCCGCTCCCTTTGCCACGTAATTGCCCTTCGTCACCCTCCGCTTCAAATCCGCATACGCAATGGCCGAACAAATGGAGTCCGTATCCGGATTCACGTGTCCCACCACGTATACTATGTCTTTGTCGCCCGTTCCAACCACCCCGTTCCTATATCTCCAAAAAATGCGTTATCATGTCATCCAGTTCTTCGTCTTGTTGAAGCATTCCCCGCATCTTCTCCGGTCGGTCCGTAAGAATTACGATGCATTTGCCCGCATGCTCCTCCATAAACCATTTGAGGGTCTTAATCGTTCCCGCCTCCAGCTTGGCCGCTTCCTCTATCAACATGCAACCGCCAACCAACTCGTTCGCTTTTGCCTTCAAATCCACCTTGTTCAGCTTCTCCGCATGGATTCGCGCTATCTTTCCACCCGAAAGGTAGTCGCTGTCCTTGAGGCGCTTGGTAATCTTCTTGACCACGGCAAGGATGAGCCTGTCCTCTTCGCCCGCAATGACGACTTGTACCTTGTCGTCCGACTGCGCCAAGGATACGAGGAACTCCTCAATCACCATGAACTTGCGCCTGTATCCGCTTGACGCGTCATTCGCGCGTCCTTCGTCCTCCCTCGCGCCTGCCTCCTTCGTTCCTTCCTCTTCTTTTGCACCTTCTTCTTGTTCGGCTGAAGCTTCCTTTTCCTTAACCGCTTCCCTCTCTACAGAAGCTTTCCGTTCATTCGTGGCCTCCTGTCCTTCCGAGTCCCCTCCCTTTTCTAAGGCTTCTCGTCTGGATGGACCTTCCCCTTTCTCAAGGGCTTCTCGTCTGAACGGGCCTTCCCCTTTCTCAAGGGCTTCTCGTCTGAATGAACCTTCCCCTTTCTCTAGGGCCTCTCGTCTGGATGAGCCTTCCCCTTTCTCTAGGACCTCTCGTCCGGATGGGCCTTCATCCTCCATCCCCGCCACGCCTTCTCTATGTCCCAACAACAACGTCGTATCCATCTCGCCATTGCCCGCTTTTCCCCTTCTCCAACCTCGTCTCCT